>Ga0172369_10000394_pt1 | contig 65693 bp, 63 predicted proteins | sample LakKiv25m_FD_114539 | JGI IMG/M metagenome (GOLD analysis project Ga0172369, IMG submission 114539) | Freshwater microbial communities from Kabuno Bay, South-Kivu, Congo - kab_022012_11.25m | ecosystem: Environmental > Aquatic > Freshwater > Lake | place: Democratic Republic of the Congo... | reverse complement strand
TCATATGCACAACGAGAGATCAGTCCTTTGGATATTGCGGTTGTTGCCTCTGAACAAGGGGTCGTGATGATCGAAGGAGAAGCGAAAGAAGTTCCTGAAGGTGAAGTCTTAAAAGCGATTTCGTTTGGATTTGAAAAACTTCAATCTTTGATTGCTGTTCAAAAAGACCTTGTCCGAAGCGTTGGTCGTTCGAAAGCAGATGTTAAGCTTTTTAACGTTGATGACCGGCTTATTGAAAAGATTCGCACGATGTTTTCCAAGAAATTTTCTGAGGCTTACAAAATTGCTGATAAAGAAGAGCACGAAAAGGCTTTAGATGTCCTGGTCAAGGGTTTAATGAGCGATTTATCGATCTTTGATGAATTTAAGAGAGAAGGGCAAGAGTCGATTTCTCCAATGGATGTCAAGATAGCCTTGGAAGAAGTTGAAGCCGGAGAAGTTCGAAATCTCATTTTAAAAGAAAATATTCGTACGGACGGCCGGTCTCTAGAAGAAATCCGTCCGATTTCCTGTGAAGTTAAGGTGATGCCCCGCACGCATGGATCTGCCTTGTTTGCCAGAGGTCAGACGCAAAGTTTATCGATCGCCACTTTGGGAACCCGAAGCGATGAACAAATGATCGATGCCTTGGAAGGCAAGACATATAAAACATTCATGCTGCATTATAATTTTCCGTCTTTTAGCGTTGGGGAAACTCGTCCCATGCGCGGGCCTGGCCGTCGAGAGATTGGCCATGGAGCGCTTGCAGAAAAGGCCCTTCGTCCGATGATGCCTACCAAAGAGGAATTTCCTTATACGATCCGTGTTGTATCGGAGATCTTGGAATCTAACGGGTCTTCCAGCATGGCAACTGTTTGCGCGTCAACGTTATCCTTGATGGATGCCGGTGTTCCGATCAAAGAACCTGTTGCCGGAATCTCGATCGGTTTGATCACCGGGGATAAAAAATCTGTTTTGATCACGGATATTATGGGCCTGGAAGATCATTTTGGCGACATGGATTTTAAGGTTGCCGGGACACGCAAGGGTGTGACCGCCATCCAGCTCGATCTCAAGATCAAAGGTGTCAGCCTTGATCTTTTATCTCAAGGGATGAAACAAGCAAGGCAGGCGCGATTTGAAATTCTTGACAAAATGCATGCCGTGCTCCCAGCATATCGTGATAAAGTTTCTGAATATGCCCCTAAGATCGTTGAATTGCATATTGATCAGTCCAAGATCGGCGAAGTGATCGGCCCGCAAGGCAAGATGATCAAGAAGATTATCGCAGAAACCGAAGCCATGATCGATATTGAAGAAGACGGAACCGTTTTCGTTTCTTCTCCAAGCCAGAGCGCTTGCGATAAGGCTGTGGCGATGATCCGCGGCATTGTCGAAGATCCAGAAATTGGAAAAGTTTACGATGCGGTTGTGAAGAAGGTTATGAATTTTGGTGCGTTCTGCGAATTTTTACCTGGCCGTGAAGGCCTTGTTCATGTTTCTGAGCTTTCCGATAAGTTTGTCAAAGACGTTGAGTCCGTTGTCAAGGTCGGGGATAAATTTAAGGTAAAAGTTCTAAAGATTGACGAGCAAAACCGAGTTAATTTAAGCAAAAAACAAGCTGGATGAAATCTCAGCATATTATTAATGAGATCAAAGGCGTCATTATTTTGGCGCTGGCACTAATTCTTTTTGCCAGCTTGATTTCGTTTACCCCTGCTGATCTTCCTTGGCATGTTTCCCATCCGAATGTTCCAGCCAAGAACCTTATCCGTATTTTTGGTGCGTATCTGGCCGGAGGTCTTTTGTTTGCCATCGGCTACAGCGCTTATTTTATTGCTTTCTTTTTATTTTTTTGGAGCTGGAATAATTTTTCAAACAGGGAAGTGCGTTTTTCATTTTCAAAATTTTTATGTTTCTGTATTCTTTTGGTTGTTGTCAGCGCTCTGTATAGTATGTTGAGCGGGCAGCAGCACGCCGACAGATTTCAGCGTGCTGGTCTCCTAGGCCTGGTTGTTGCTGATTTTTTAGTTCAATACTTTGGGCAGACCGGGTCGTATATTATTCTTGGCGCCTTGGCAACGCTGACCTCGATTATTATCGACGAATTTCTTCTCTTTCCATTTGTTTTAAAAGGGATTGAAAGCGTCAAATCTTTGCTCGCGATGATCCAGGGACATTTAGCCGGACAACGGGCTGATAAGAAAGAAGACTTAGCGGATCGGCTACGCAAAAAGGAAGAGCTAAAGCCGTTAAAAGCATTATTTAATAAGCCAAAGCCAGCAGAAAGAGCTGAGGAAAAAGCTAGCCCAGCTGTTGCCTCTAATTCTGTGCTAAAGCCAAAAATTCGCATCGCCCAATCCGACGTTTCAAAAAGTGAAAAATCAATCATTAAAGAAAAAGAAACTCCTCAGGTCATCGGAGAGTATCATTTGCCATCTGTTGATTTGCTTAAAGATGCTCCAGCCGTTTCTACGCAAAAACTCCAGGACGATCTTTCCCTAGGCGCTAAAACTCTTGAGGCAACTTTGGCACAATTTGGTATTACAGTGCGCGTTGTTGATATTGAGCGAGGGCCCGTGATCACGCGCTATGAGCTTGAACCGGCTCCCGGGGTTCGCGTCCAGCAGATCACAACTCTTTCTGATGATATTTCGCTTGCCATGAAGGCGCAGAGCGTCCGTATCTTGGCGCCTATCCCCGGCAAGAATCGCGTCGGGATTGAAGTTCCGAATTTATCGTCAAGCGCAGTTTTTTTAAAAGATGTTTTAACACAAAGTAATTTCCGCAATCCCAAATCGTTATTAACACTAGGCCTTGGAAAAGATACCGCAGGGCAGGCCTTGATTGCCGATTTGGCCGATATGCCGCATTTACTTGTTGCCGGAACGACCGGGTCAGGCAAGACTGTTTGCTTAAACAGTATTATTTTGTCCATGCTTTTTAAATATTCACCGCAACAACTTAAATTTTTGATGATTGACCCTAAAATGGTGGAGTTAAGCCAATATAATCCTATTCCGCATGCCTTGTGCCCGGCGGTGACGGATCCCAAGAAAGTTACGGCGGCGCTGGGCTGGGTTGTTTCAGAGATGGAGTCACGCTACTCTCGACTTGCAGAGGCTGGCTCGCGCAATATCGCTGACTATCTTTCTAAGGGCAAAGACATGTATTATATCGTTGTTGTCATTGATGAGTTAGCAGATCTCATGCAGATTTGCCCCAAAGATGTGGAAAGCGCGATCACGCGCTTGGCGCAGTTATCACGTGCGGTTGGCATTCATCTTGTCCTAGCCACTCAACGGCCGTCGGTTGACGTCATTACGGGTGTCATTAAAGCAAATTTCCCTGCGCGTATTTCGTTTAAGGTGGCTTCGAAAGTGGACTCGCGAACTGTTTTGGATATGAATGGCGCAGAAAATCTTATCGGTAAAGGGGACATGTTATTTTTAAAGCCCGGCGAAGCAAAACCGATTCGCGGGCAATGTTGTTATGTTTCCGATGAAGAGATTGCCAAAGTCATTGATTTCATTAAAGTGCAACAACAGCCTGTTTATAACGAAGGGATTATTAATAAACAAACGAAATCGGCCGCAGGGGTTTTAGATGAAAAAGATGAACTTTATGACGAGGCCGTCCGGGTTGTCGTTGAGACAAGCCAGGCATCCGTATCTGTCTTGCAACGCCGCCTACGGCTTGGATATGGCCGGGCCGCTCGTCTGATTGATATGATGGAACAAGAAGGTATCGTGGGGCCGTATTCGGGGAGTAAAGCCAGAGAGCTTTTGGTTAATCGTGAAGAATGGCTTATGAGCAAGATGAAAACAGACAAGGAGGCGACAGGTGGATAATCGTTCTCAAAAAGGTCTTGTATTAAAGCAAGCGCGAGAAGCCAAAGGAATATCACTTGAGACTGTTCAAGATGCAACGAAGATTCCGCTGGATTCGCTTAAAGCCATTGAGGAGGGGTATCGCGTTCGGACATTGACCGATTTTTATTATCGGGCATTTATTAAATTGTACGCCAAATACCTGAATGTTGACCTTGCGACTGTTTTGGATGATTATAAACCTGAACAATTGCCGAGACCTACAAAATTTCATAAGGGTAAGAATTTTTGGCAGGCCGAAGGGGTTCCTTTTTTTAGCAAAGATATTATGAAAAGGGTGATTAAGGGGTTGTTTATCCTTATTGTTCTTTTTATTTGTTTCCGTCTCGGAAGTTGTTGGTTCAAATCTCGGCCAGCACAATCGACTAAGACAGAGGTGAAGCAAAAAAAGGGTGAAGTGAAAAAGACAGAAAAAATGAAATTAGCGCAAGAAAAAAAGGTTTCGACGTCCTCATCATCGGCTTCCAATGTTTCTCCGGCCGCGTCATCTGCTGTGGTGAGCGCAAAGAGGAGTAATAAAAAAATTAATTTAGTGGTTAAGACAAAGAAAAACACATGGATCAGCATTCGCGTTGATGGGGTCGATATGTCGCGGACATCGTTAACCAAGGGGTCTGTGGAGTCGTGGACGGCCTTGGAATCCATTGAGTTATCCGGAAAGAATCTCAATGATCTAGAATTTGAACTTAATGGTCAACCGACAAATCCCCTTGGGAAGACCCGTCGAGGGATCAAAAAAATTCTTATCAATCATGATGGCTTTAAAATCGAGGATTAATTTTAATCCTCCGTCTTTGGGTGTTCCAGCCTTTTTATCCAATATTTTACCGCATGAACGTTTCAGCTTAATTAATTTAGGCTGCGCTCGCAATCTTGTGGATTCTGAAATCATTTTAGGCCAAATGAAGTCAGCGCATGCCCGCATTGTTCCCCTTGAACAAGCGGATACAGTGATCGTCAATACCTGCGCGTTTATTATTGATGCCAAACAGGAAACCATTGATACCCTCATCAATCTTATTGATCTCAAGCGGGCAAAAAAAATTAAGAAGATTATCGCCCTTGGTTGCTTTACCAAGCGCTACGCGGTAATCGTTAAAAAAGAATTTCCTGAAATTGATGAAATTTATGGAACACTTTCGCTTGATCAGGATCAGAATTTTCCAAGAGACCTTCTCACGCCGCCTTGGTCTGCATATGTCAAGATTTGTGAGAGTTGCTACAACCATTGCAGTTTTTGCGCCATTCCAGCTATCAAGGGGCGTTTTTCTTCTCGGCGGATTACGCCGATCGTTGAGGAAATAAAGACACTTGAGGGCCGAGGGGCTAAAGAGATAAATTTAATCGGCCAGGATATCACAGCCTATGGATTTGATCTTGGCGGATCAGCGAATTTGACAGCGCTCCTAAAAAAGATTATCGCCCAAACGCACAAGATTCATTGGATTCGGCTGTTATATGCCTTTCCCAAGCATGTCACGGATGATCTTTTAGACCTTATGGCGAGCGAGGAGCGCATTTGTCAATACTTGGACGTACCTCTTCAGCACATTAGCAACAGGATTTTGACATCCATGAATCGAAAGTTTACACAGCTTCAGACTGTTAAACTTGTTGAGAAAATACGTAAGAGAATCCCGCAATGTTCGTTAAGAACCGCGTTTATTGTAGGCTATCCGGGGGAAACAGATAAAGAATTTAAAGAGCTTTGTCAATTTGTGAAAGATATCGAATTTGATCATGTTGGCGTCTTTTCTTATTCCAAGGAAGAGGGGACGAGGGCGGCACAAATAAAAAATCAAATTTCTGGAAGAATCAAACATGAGCGTTATAATAAATTAATGAAAATTCAGCAGCCTCTGTCTGCAAAGAGGTTAAAGCGTTTTATTGGAAAGAATTTAGAAGTTTTGATTGAAGAACAAAAAGAAGAGAATGTTTTTATCGGCCGTAGCGCCTATGATGCCCCAGAGGTTGATGGGGTTGTTTATGTCCAAACAAAAAATCGGCTTAAGCCCGGAAACTTTATTCAGGTTAAGGTTGTCGATAGCCTTGAATACGACCTATGTGCACAATATGAAGTGAGGAACGATGAATTTAGCCAATAAGCTGACTTTTTCACGTATTGTTTTAGCTGTATTTTTTATTCTTTTCATTCACCAGCCTACGGTTGCCGCGGCTATTATCGCCACGCTCATTTTTTCGATCGCAGCACTTACAGATTATTACGATGGGTATGTGGCCAGAAAATATGGGCTTGAAAACGATCTTGGCAAACTCATGGATCCGATTGCCGATAAATTCCTTATTCTTTCGGCATTCATTGTCTTTGTTCAGATGCATTTGGTGGAAGATTGGATGATGATGCTTATTTTAGCAAGGGAACTTTTGATCACGGGACTACGAATTTTTGCGCTAACAAAGAAAAGAGTGATTGGGGCAGAAAAGGCGGGCAAGCACAAAACCGTTTCTCAGATCGTCGCTATTTTTATTATCTTAGGATTTATTATTTTTAAACGTTCGGTTGTCGCACTCTCGGGATGGAGTAGCGGGATTGAACTGTGGTGGATGGTTGGTATCAATCTTACCATGGTGATTACGGTCACATTGACATTGATTTCAGGGCTTTCTTATTTATGGACAAATCGTGAACTGATTCAAAGCAATGGTTTTAGGCATGAATAAAATTATCCGCCTTATCACAACTTTTTTCTACATTGGAGAGATCCCAATCGCCCCGGGAACCATGGCAAGCGCGGCCGGTGCGTTGATAAGCATTGCTTTGCTGCACAACCCGATCCTTTATCTTTTGGTCTTAGTGTTTGTCCTTTTGATTGGCTTTTTGACGTGCGGAAGGATGGAGGCAATAGTTAAAGAACATGACCCCTCAAACGTGGTGATTGATGAAGTAGCTGGTGCCATGATCGCATTTTTTTTACTTCCCCTTACTGTGCCTGTATATGTCACAGCTTTTTTTCTTTTCAGAGCATTCGATATGTTTAAAATATATCCTGCAAACCGCCTCGAAAATCTCAGAGGGGGAGTTGGTATTATGGCGGATGATATTATGGCTGGTATCTACGCTAATGTCCTCATGCAAATTGTCATCCGAATACTCAGTATATCGTAATATCTAAATATTATATATTTACCTAGATTTACTTATTAAACAATATTATATGTTTCATAATAATCACAATACTCATTTTATTATAATATATAAATTATGTAAGATTATTATAAGCAAATATTTACCTATAAATATATGAACTTACTTATATTATGTTATTATATTTGCTATAAGTTGATATATTGATATAACAAGGATATATATTTTTACTTATACTTACTTATATTGTTTAAATAATGCATGATATACTATAAAAGACATTATATAAACATAAATTAACATTAGTTACATTAAGTCAAATTTATAGATCTTTTTGTATTCTGGACCAGATGGGGTGAGACGGCTTTGAAAGAATGTGATATGGTTAACTTTTTGTTTCTTGGGAAAGTCTAAATCGAGCTTACTTATTGCGGACAGCAGTATAGAAATATTCTTTCCGGACTTTACTCGACCCACCGTAATATGTGCCAAGAATTTCTCACTGTTTTTTTCTTCACAAAACCTGCTAACGTGGCTTGAAAGCGTTGCAGCAATTTTTTCAACTAAATCTTTGCCAAGGCCAACACCAATCCACAGTATGCGTGGTTGTCCTTCTGCGGGGAACCACCCACAGGCATTGAGCTCAAATTCAAAAGATGGAAACTCCGCCGTCACTTGCTTTATTGTCTGGCAAAGATCATCCAGCGATGCGGTTGGCACACGGCCAAGAAATTTTAAAGTGAGATGGATATTTTCGGAATTGACCCATTTGACATCGGCTTTTGATTCCTTAAGGATTTCCTGAATCTTTTTAATTTTAAGACGGAGATCTTTATCTAGTTCAATGGCGATAAATGCACGGATATCATTTGGTTTCATTGAGGAGGCCAAGCAAAATTTCTAACGCTTTTGTAGCTGCCTGTCGCTTGATGGACAGACGGGAACCCTTAAAAACAAAATGAAAGCTGCAGATTCTCTTTCTTGAGCTCACCGCAATAAAGGTAAGGCCTAAGGGCTTGATAGCGGTAGCTCCGGCTGGGCCGGCGATACCGCTGATGGCCATGCTAAAATCGGTTTTTAAGATCGCGCGTACCCCTTTGGCCATCTGTTCGATGGCGGGAAAGCTCACCACTCCATGCTTTTTGATTGTTGACGGGGAAACATTGAGAAGCCTTTGTTTGGCTTCGTTGGCATAGGCGATGATACCAACTTTAAAGAATGCGGAACTTCCAGGGATATTGGTGAGTGTATGAGACAGGAGGCCTCCGGTGCAAGACTCCGCGAGGCTCAGCGTTTTTTTCTTTTGAATAAGAAGATGGGCAACTTTTTTGGCGAGTTTCATTGCACATATTATAGGCAAAGCAAAAGCGATTAGCAACATTAAACATCTTGAATTTTGCGGTGAAAAGATTTATAATCCGTGATAATCTTATTCATTTAAAATTTGTATTAAAATAGAATGTATATTTAATATTAATATACTAAAGGACGGTATATATGTTGAAAAATGTTGAACAAGCCCTTGAGGAATTACGTCAGGGCAAAATTATAATTGTTATTGACGATGAGAGCCGGGAAAACGAAGGAGATCTTTTGGTTGCGGCGCAATTTATTAAGCCTGAGCATATTAATTTTATGGCTAAAGAAGCCCGGGGCCTTATCTGCATGCCGATGGAAGGTGACCGCCTTGATGAGCTGAAGCTTCAACCCATGGTTCATTCGGCAAGTGAATGGCATCATGAGGCTAATACCGGCTGGGCGATTTCGGTTGATGTTAAAAAGAATGCAACAACCGGCATATCAGCAGCTGATCGCGCGTTTACCGCAAAGGCTTTAATTGACCCTGCAACCAAACCCCAGGATCTGATCCGCCCAGGACATCTTTTTCCCTTGAGAGCACGCAAAGGTGGCGTGCTTGTGCGCGCAGGACATACAGAAGCCACTGTTGACTTGATGAAACTCGCGGGGCTTTATCCGGCGGGAGTGATATGCGAGATCATGAAGGAAGACGGAACCATGGCCCGCACCGATGATTTAAAAGCTTTTGCAAACAAACATAATCTTAAAATTTGTACAATCGATAGCCTTATTGAGTATCGTCGTAAGAAAGAAAAACTTGTTGCACGACTTAGCGAAGCCAAACTTCCGACTGCTCACGGGGAGTTTCGTATGATTGGATATGGATCGAAGATTGATTCATTAACCCATGTTGCGCTTGTGATGGGTGAGATTGATAATCAGAAACCTATCTTAGTGCGTGTTCAGTCTGAATGCTTGACCGGTGATGTTTTTGGTTCTCAGCGATGTGATTGCCGTGAACAGCTTGAGGCTTCTATGGCAGCAATTAAGAAAAATAACTGTGGTATTTTGCTTTATATGCGTCAAGAAGGACGAGGCATAGGCCTTTTAAATAAAATCAAGGCTTATCATCTTCAAGATCAGGGGATGGATACAGTTGAAGCCAATGAGGCATTAGGCTTTGGCGCTGATTTACGTGACTATGGGATTGGGGCGCAAATTTTAGTTGATTTGGGTGTCGAGCAGATTCGCCTCTTAACCAACAATCCGAAAAAAATCGTAGGCCTTGAAGGCTATGGGCTTAAAGTCGTTGAGCGCGTTCCGATTGTTATTCCCCATAATGAAAATAATAAAAATTATTTAAAAACGAAGAAAGAAAAACTTGGTCATTTTCTTGAGTCGCTGAGGTTTTAATTATGGCTAAAATTATTGAAGGCATCACACGTGGCAAGGGGTTAAAGATCGGGATTATTGTCTCTCGGTTTAATGATTTTGTCACGTTGCGTCTTTTGCGTGGATGTCTCGACGAGCTTACAAAATGCGGTGTCCGCAAGTCCGAGGTGGTCGTTGTTTGGGTTCCGGGCGCATGGGAAATCCCTATTGCCGCGATGAAGCTTGCACACAAGAAAAATATTGATGCGGTGATTTGTTTGGGTGCCGTGATCAAAGGAGAAACCGCGCATTTTGATTTTGTGGCCAGAGGCACGTGCGATGGGATTCAGCAGGTAGCGTTTGCCACCGGCAAGCCGGCGATCTTAGGCGTTTTAACAACCAAGACCGTTGATCAAGCCTATAAACGTTCTGAAGAAAAAGGCGGAAATAATAAAGGGCGCGAAGCCGCACGCGTTGCCATTGAAATGGTTCACGTGCTCGCGAAATTTAAGAAAATCTAATTAAGATCTTTGAGTTATTTTAACTATGCGTCGACGAACTTTAGCCCGTGAACTTGTTTTAAAGGTTCTTTATCAAGCGGATATCCGCAACGAGTCTCTTTGTGCGATTGCCGATGAATTTTTTTCTTCCGGTGAGAAAGACGTTGAGGATGCTGAGGTCATTGATTTTGCCCGTAAAATTATTTCTGGCATTGAAATAAAATATAAAGAGATTAATGAGCTGATTTTTCGTTATGCCGCTAATTGGCATATTGATCGTATGGCGGTGATTGACCGTAATGTGTTACGTATCGGCATTTACGAACTTTGTTATATGCCTGATGTCCCCTCCAAAGTGACTATCAATGAAGCGATCGAGCTTGCCAAGAAATACGGCGATGTTGAGTCTGGCAAGTTTGTAAATGGAATTCTTGATAAGATTCACAAAATAGATCCCTTGGTGCAGAAAAAGTAAATGTCTGTGACCGCGTTTGCTGACCTCCATATCCATACCAATTATTCTGACAGCAGTTTGTCGGCAGATGAAGTCGTTAGCGAGGCAATTCGTAACGGGCTTTCCTGCATTGCTATTACTGACCACGATACGGTTGAAGGTGTGCATTTTGCGAAAAAAGCAGCCTTTGGTAAAAATCTTGAAGTGATTGACGGTATTGAATTATCATCGGAGTACAGCAATCAAGAGATTCACGTTTTAGGCTATTTCATGGATTGCCAGAATGATTTTTTTCTGTACAAACTTGCACAAATGCAAGAAGTGCGGATGAAACGTATCAAATTGATCATTGAAAAGTTAATCAGCGTCGGTATTAAAAATATTGCCCCTGAAGAAGTATACGCCTTAAGTAAATCAAAGTCGGTGGGGCGTTTGCATGTGGCGGTCATTTTGCAGCAAAAGGGGTGGGTTTCTGAAACACGGCAAGCCTTTGACAAATATTTAGGTGAGGGCGCGTGTGCGTATGTTCAAAAATATCAACAGACACCGTATGAAGCCATCAAATTTATTCGGGAGGCGCACGGCGTTGCGGTCCTGGCTCATCCGATGGTGACCCAAAGAGATGAATTGATTCCAAGCTTGGTTCAGGCAGGTTTGCAAGGACTTGAAGTTTACTATCCCAACTGCTCTCCATCAGTTGTTGATTATTATACAAATATTGCCAAAAAGCATGGACTTGCCATGACAGGCGGCTCCGATGCACATGGTGAAGGGAAGACAAATACATTTATTGGCAAGCTCAAACTTCCTTATGGGTTAGTTGAACAATTGAAAGCCTTAAAGATATAATGACAAGACTCGATCACGTTTATTATATGAATATGGCGAGGCAATTCGCGCTGAAAGCCAAGGGGCAGACATCACCCAATCCTTTGGTCGGCGCTGTGATTGTGAAAAATGGTAAAGTTTTGGCAACGGGATTTCATCATCGATGCGGTTCTGATCACGCCGAGGTTGATGCACTGAAGAAAATTAAAGACAATATTAAAGGATCGACGCTGTATGTTACTTTAGAGCCATGCGGACATCATGGCAAGACTCCGCCTTGTACTGAAGCCATTATCAAGAGTGGTATTAAACATGTTGTGATCGGAACCCCGGATCCCAATCCTGTTAATAACGGAAAATCGATTCGTCAACTCAATAATCATGGCATTAAGACAACCGTAGGTATCTTGCAAGATGATTTACAGAAAATGAATGAATCATTTTTTAAGTTTATCCGTCACAAAATGCCATTTGTTGTGATAAAATGTGCACAGAGTCTTGATGGAAAGGTCGCTACGGCAACTGGAAGCTCTAAATGGATCACATCTCAAAAGGCAAGAGACCTGAGCCATCGATTGCGCGATGATTTTGATGCGATTTTGGTTGGGATCAATACGGTTGTTAAGGATAATCCATATTTAAATGGATCGCAGGAAGAGAAAAAGCTAAAGAAGATTATTCTTGATCCGCAGCTTAGGATTTCTTTAAAAGCGAATTTATTTAAGAAAACTGATTTTAAGAATATTTTTGTCATTACGACATCAAAAGCGAAACATCAAAAGGTTTTTCAGCTGCAGAAAAAGGGCGTCAATGTTATTTCTTGTTCAATGACGGCGGGTAGTTTAGATTTAGAGTGGCTTTTTAGGCAACTGGCGTTAAAAGAAATAACGAGTATTTTAGTGGAAGGTGGTAGTCGAACCGCTGGAAAGATCTTGAAAGCAGGCCTTGTCGATAAAATGTGGATTTTTATGGCACCGAAAATTATTGGCGATCAAAAAGCCTTGAGCGCCTGTGATGGGCTTGGGATTAGCGATGTTCGTAAGGCCTTGAGACTTAAAAATGTCAATGTTCAGCGCATCGAAGAAGATCTTTTTATTGAAGGGTATTTGAAATAATCGAGGAAGGGTAAAATGTTTTCAGGTATTGTTGAAGAAAAAGGTATTGTCGCCAAGATCGAAAAAAAAGAAAATTTGCTCGTTCTATCGGTTAAGGCAAAGAAAGTTTTAAAGGGCGTCAAGATTGGCGATAGCATTTCTGTTGATGGAGCATGTTTAACGATCACAAAAATAAGAAAAAATATCGTTAGTTTTGATATTATGAAAGAAACGATTGATAAGACGACTTTAAAGTTTTTGAAAGTCAGGAGCACGGTAAATCTTGAAGGGGCCTTGCGCGTTAATGATCGGCTGGGCGGACATTTTGTTTCGGGTCATATTGATGGTGTCGGGGTGATCCAAAAGAGAATTTCAAGGCCAAACTATGAAGAATTTCGCATTGCCATCCCAAAGCATTTATCACGCTATCTTGCGCCAAAAGGTTCGGTTTGCGTTGATGGCATTAGCTTGACCTTGGGAGAGGTTAAAAAAAATGTTTTTTCTATTTATATTATTCCGCATACTCTCGATGTGACAACGTTGGGACAGAAAAAAGACGGGGATGAAGTCAATATTGAAACAGATTTATTAGCTAAATATATTTTATTCAGTCGCAAATAATTTTTTGTTTAAGGTCACGATTATGAAAAAACGAGTTGTTATTACAGGCTTAGGAATCTTATCGAGCATGGGCAAAGGCCGGGAGGATTTTTGGTCTGGACTTAAGGAAGGCCGTTCGGGTTCAAAGCCAGTCACACTTTTTGATACTGCTAGTTTTGATGTCAAAGTGGCAGGAGAAATTACAGATTTTGATGCGAAAAAATATATGGGTGAAAAAGGTTTACGCTCGCTTGATCGAAGCACTAAGCTTTTAGTTTCTGCGGCAAAGCTTGCCATTGACGATAGCCGTTTTAAGATTACTGAAGAAAACACTGATGATATTGGGGTTTCCGTAGGCACAACGTTGGGCAGTGTTAAGAGTATTGGTGACTTTCATGAAGTCACCCTGCGCGAAGGGCCGCGTTATACTAACCCATCTCTTTTTCCAAATACGGTTATTAACTCGCCAGCAAGTCAAGTTTGCATTTGGCATAACATTAAAGGTTTCAGCACAACGATTTCGACGGGATTTACGGCAAGCATTGATGCCATGAAATATGCCTATGATTTTATTCAATTTGATCGCGTGAAACTTGTGTATGCGGGGGGCGTTGAAGAGCTTTGCGAGCAGACTTTCTTAGGTTTCCATATCTTAAAATTTTTATCAGGGTCGACGCCAGGCCAAGAGATTGTTAACTGTCCTTTTGATAAAAGGCGAAACGGTATTATGTTCACCGAAGGCGCGTGTCTTTTGGCCATGGAAGAGCTTGAACATGCGCAAAAACGCGACGCCAATATCTTAGGGGAAGTAATTGGTTTCGGAACGTGTTTTGACCCCTTTAGGATCAACAGATACAACCCAAGAGCGACTGGCCTCATTGGGGCGATGCGCCTAGCGCTTGAAGATGCTGAAATCACAGTAAATGATGTTGATTACATCTGTGCCAATGCAAATTCGACTCCGGCAGGCGATCGAATCGAAACATTTGCGATCAAGGAGGTTTTTGGCAAGAGAGCCTACAAGATTCCGGTAAGTGCAGTCAAGTCCATGGTCGGCGAAGGATTTAGTGTTTCTGGTGCTTTTGCCGCTGCGGCGTCACTCGCCGTCCTTAAGGAAGGCTTTATTTTTCCAACCATTAATTATCAAGACAAGGATCCCGATTGTGATTTGGATTATGTTCCAAACACGGCTCGTTTAGCTGACGTTAAGCATATTCTTTTAATTACAACAGCGCCAAGCGGCGGCAATACCTGCATGGTTTTAAGGAAATACGAAAAATGATCGACATTAAAGGAAAAGTTGCGATTGTGACAGGGGCTTCTCGAGGCATTGGCCGTGCGATTGTTTTAAAGCTTGCAAGTCATGGGTGTCATGTGGCGTTTAATTATTTAAAAAGTACAGAGAAAGCCCTCGCGCTGCAGAAAGAAGTTGAAAGTTTCGGCGTTCGCTGTGAGGCCAGCTGCGTTGATATCAAAGATTTTGTTGCGGTTAAGAAATGGATCGAGGGCGTCAGGGCAAGCTTGGGCGGGCTTGACATCCTTGTGAATAATGCTGGCATTATCGCGGACAAAGCTTTTATGCTGATGAGTCCAGAAGAATGGCATGGGGTTATTGATACAAATTTGCATGGCGTGTTCAATGCCAGTCGCGCGTGCATTGTGACTTTTTTGAAGCAAAAAAAGGGCGATGTTATTAATATTTCATCAGTGAGCGGAGTGATTGGTTTGCCGCGTCAGGTCAATTATTCTGCCAGCAAAGGCGGAGTGGATGCCTTTACCAAAGCTCTGTCCAAGGAAGTGGCCGCTTACGGAGTACGCGTCAATAGCATTGCACCGGGTTTTATTGAAACAGAAATTTTAAGTGGTTTTTCAGAAGAAGAAAAAAAGAAAATTGAAGCTGCCGTTCCGCTAGGTCGTATTGGGCAATCCAGTGATGTTGCCAATTGCGTGGAATTTCTTTTGAGCAAAGAAGCGCAGTATCTAACCGGTCAAGTCATTCAAGTCGACGGCGGCTTGGCAATTCGCTAATAGATTTAGTCATCGCTTTGTTAAGAGTCGGCGATGTAAATTCGGACACATAACTTACGAGCGCTAACGCTCCGTAAGTTATGTCCTCATTTAAGGAGAGAATATGCAACTAACGATCAAAGAAATCAAAGAGATTCTTCCGCACCGTTTTCCATTTTTATTAATTGACCGGGTGATTGATCTCGTGCCAGGGGAAAAACTTGTTGCGATTAAGAATGTTTCCGCGAATGAACATTATTTTGAAGGTCATTTTCCGTCTCAAAAGATTATGCCAGGAGTTTTGATCTTGGAAGCTATGGCTCAGGCCGGATGTGTTTATTTCTACTACAGCCAGAATCTTCAAGGCAAAAATTATCATTATTATTTAGGGAAAACAACCACGCGTTTTTCTGCGCCTGTTGTGCCGGGTGATCAGCTTAAAATTGAGGTTGAAACAGTTAAATTTGTTGGAAAAACAGGCTTTTTAAAAGCCAAAGCAACGGTTGGCGAAAAGGTTGTTGCTGAAGCAGAAATCGCACTTTCCGCAAAGGAAATTTAGCAGTTTCATCGAGTGACTTTTCAAATCCTGAATTGACTTAATTTTTATCTGATGTTAGACTAGGTCAATATTATTGTTAACTTGTTATGTGTGAAATCTAACAAACGGGAAGTAGCGCAGCTTGGCTAGCGCGCAACGTTCGGGACGTTGAGGTCGTGGGTTCAAGTCCCACCTTCCCGATTTGATTTAAAACATGGTTCAAGCCCATATTGTTTATTCAGGAGTTGTCCAAGGTGTCGGCTTCCGCTTTACCGCCCAGCGGTTGGCCAAGGATCGTAATCTTACGGGGTGGGTTCGCAATCTCTCCGATGGCCGTGTTGAAATCCTCGTTGAAGGCTTAAAAGAAAAAGTTGAAGATTTTGTCCAGAGTCTTGGCGAACATTTCGGTGATTATATTGAATCCAAGGATATAAATTTTTCTGTTGCTCAAGGTGCGTTTTCGAGTTTTTCTATTTATTCGACACATTAGCGGGAGTCGTTATGCGTTACGGAATCTTTGCCGATATTCATAGTAATTTAGAAGCCTTTGAAGCTGTTTTTGCGGCCTACCAAAAAGAAAAAATTGATGCTTATTTTTGCGCTGGAGATATTGTCGGCTATGGCGCAAATCCAAACGAGTGCATTGCAAAAATAAAAGAACTGCAAGCCATTTGTGTTGCCGGTAATCATGATTGGGCTGTGGCAGAAAAGATTGATACAGCCAAGTTCAATGATGATGCTAAAGAAGCCATTCGATGGACGCAAGGGCATCTTAACGGTGAGGAAAAAGAGTTTTTGAAGAATCTAAAGCTTGTCGATCATGAGAAAAATTTTATTCTTGTTCATGGGACGTTAAATGACCCTGAGGAATTTAATTACCTTATTGATTTTTATCATGTGACCCATAGTTTTGCGCTGATGGATCGCGCAATATGTTTTGTGGGGCACTCGCATCTTCCGCGAATTTTTATTGAGGATGCGAGCGGGAAGGTCAAAGAGCATGAAAGCCTTGCTGTGCATTTAGACCCGAAGTGTCGTTACCTTGTAAACGTTGGCAGCGTTGGACAGCCGCGCAATGGAAACTGCCAGGCTTCATATTGTCTCTTTGACTCAGCAAAAAGGATAATTGAAATTAAGTGTGTTGATTATGATATTAAGACAGCACAGGATAAAATTTTAAAAGCAAACTTGCCGCCAAAGCTTGCGTCTCGCTTAGATTTGGGAAGATGAAAAATGGTTAAAGACAAAAAAGACGTTAAAAAAAATATTAATGAATTAAGACAGGCGATCGAAGAACATAATTACCGTTATTATGTTCTAAGCCAGCCGTCTATTGCTGATAAAGAATATGATGATTTGCTTAAGAAGCTTATTGATTTAGAAAAAGAAAATCCAGACCTTTTTGATGTTAATTCTCCAACGCAAAGAGTGGGCGTCAAGCTTGAGTCTTCAGAGGAGACGGTGACGCATCGCGCAAAAATGTATTCGCTGGATAATTGTTATTCCCTAGATGAGCTTGCAGATTGGCAAAAGAGAGTTTGTAAAGGGCTTGAAGGCGAGAAAATTACTTATGTGGCTGAGCTTAAAATCGACGGTGTTTCAGCAGCCTTGACGTACAAGGGCGGGGAATTTGTTCTAGGGGCTACGCGAGGTGATGGGCTAACAGGCGAAAATGTGACAACAAACTTAAGAACAGTTCGCGCCGTTCCTTTAAAGCTTAAAAGAGAGAAGGCGCGTTTGATTCCAAATGTTCTTGACGTGCGTGCTGAAATTTATATGAACAAATTAGATTTTGAGGAGTTAAACAGAGAACGTAAAGCCAAGAATGAAGTGATTTTTGCTAATCCTCGCAATGCAACGAGCGGATCACTAAAACTTTTGGATGCTCGCATTACGGCTGATCGGAAGCTAAGTTGTTTTGTTCATTCGTTTGGCGTGATTGATGGTGGGCCAGCCATGGCAACGCAGTGGGAATTTTTACAGCTTGCCAAGGCCTATGGGTTTGTTACGGATCATCATGCTCGATTGTGTGATAGATTTGAAGAGGTTATTGCCTTTTGCAAAGAATTTGAGCGTCGGCGTAATGAAATCCCTTATGAAGTTGATGGTGTTGTGATCAAGGTCAATGCGTTTAAGCATCAACAGAAGCTCGGCGCAACATTGAAAAGTCCCCGATGGGCCATTGCCTACAAGTTTCCTGCTTATCAGGCAACGACAATGATTAATGATATTGTTGTTCAGGTCGGGCGGACAGGAGTTTTAACACCTGTTGCTGAACTTGAACCCGTGGAGTGCGCCGGCGTTGTCATTTCTCGCGCTACGCTTCATAATTTTGATGAAATCGAACGTCTAGGTGTTCATAAAGGTGACCGTGTTTTGCTCGAGCGCGCAGGAGATGTGATCCCTAAAATTATTCAGGTCGTTGAGGCTTCTCATAGCGGGAAAAAGAGATTTTTTGAAGTACCTCAAAATTGTCCTGAATGTGGAGCGAAAGTTGTTAAGGATAAAGAAGGTGATGTTGCCTATCGTTGTGCCAACTCTTTGTGTCCTAAACAAATTGAAAAAGGCCTTATTCATTTTGCCTCGCGCAATGCCATGGATATTGAAGGGCTAGGCGAGGTTGCCGTCAAAGAGCTTTTAACGCAAGGGTTGGTTAAGGATTTTGCTGATGTTTATTGTTTAACCAAAGATCACTTATTAAAGTTGCCGTTATTTAAGGATAAAAAGGCCGAAAATCTTCTTCAAAGCATTGAGCGCAGTAAGGCTCAGCCCCTTTCACGCCTGCTTTATGGCTTGGGCATTGTGCATATTGGAGAAAAAGCCGCCTCTGTTCTCGCGCAAAAGTTTTCTGACATGGATCATTTATTAAAAGCGAGCAAGGAAGATTTTTTATCAATTCACGAGATTGGTGAGGTAATGGCGGAGTCTTTAGAGAATATTCTTCATCAAAAATCAACACTTAATTTGATTGCAAAACTTAAGCAATTAGGGTTAAATATGAGGGAGCCAAAGGCGCAAACATTGAACAATAACTTGAAAGGGCTTAAATTTATCTTTACCGGAGAACTTCAGGGATTTACGCGTAGCGAAGCATCAAAAATTGTTAAAGACTTGGGCGGGGAGACTGTTTCTGCAATTAGCCGCAAGACAGATTATCTTGTAGCTGGAGAAAATCCAGGATCCAAGTATCAAAAGGCAATAAAACTAAATGTTAAAATTTTGAATGAACAACAATTTAAGGAGATGATTCATGCATAATGAAAGAAAAAGAAAATCCTTCTTATCCGTGGCTGGCACGGTGCTGTGCTTTATTTTTTTAGCTACCACGTTGCAGGGTTGCGAACCTCTGCGCAAAAAGTTTACACGCAATAAAAAAGGGGAAGAGACAGAGCAGCAGTATGAGCCTATCCTAGATCCGATTGATTATCCAGATAAAGTCTATGATCCCAAGGCGGATTATAAGTATCGTTTTTCTCTTTTTCATGTTTGGGAAAAAGAATTTCTCGCCGGGGTCGACGATCAAGTAAGCGGTAAGCGCTTAAAGTCTTTTATTGAAAGTATTATTATTCAGCTTGAAGAGATGGATAAGATCGTTGTCGAGGATAAAAGGCCAGCTCTTCAAAAAGCGATTAAGGGGTTCCAGGGAATTTCAGAAACCCTCGATCAGCCATCACAATTTTATAATTTAAGAGATTTAAGAAATCAAGTTGAGAATTATGCTAAACCCATTCTTTTAAATTATACGCCGCAAGACATGGAAGGGAGCATTAAGCCGCAAGCAACACCATGAAAGATTTTTTGCAGGAATTCTTAAATCATCTTTTTGTTGAGCGCGGGCTGGCGAAGAATACAGTCATGGCCTACCAGCGAGACTTGATGCACTACATCGCGCATCTTGTCAAGGCAGGGGTTGTTGATGCCGATGGCATTAAGCGTGAGACAATTACAGATTACATGCAGACACAAAAGACGCAAGGGCTATCAGCAAGTTCGATCTGCCGAAGCTTGGCCGCGATTCGCATGTTCCATCGCTTTATGGCCCGTGAACGCATTGCCAAGGAAGACCCGACGCATCTTTTGGAAACTCCAAAAATGTGGAAGCGGATTCCCGATGTTTTATCCGCTGCTGAAATTGAATCTATGATTAATGCAACCGATGGTCATCGCGGGCAAGATATTCGCGATCGTGCTATTCTAGAACTTTTGTATGCAAGCGGCATGCGCGTTTCAGAGCTTGCAGATTTAAAGTGTGAAAATGTCAATACGGAAATCGGCTATGTGCGCTGTATTGGTAAGGGGCAAAAAGAGCGTATTGTCCCGGTTGGCAAGCAGGCATGTAACGCAGTAAAAAAATACCTTGAGAAAGTGCGCGGTAAGGTTGTGAAGACGCCGGCTGTTTCGTCGTTGTTTGTCAGCCGACTTGGCAAGCGCATTAGTCGTCAAAGCATTTGGAAACTTATTAAATTTTATGCCAAGAAAGCGAAAATCAAAAAAGCCATTAAGACGCATACCTTGCGGCATTCTTTTGCAACGCATTTGCTGGAAAATGGCGCTGATTTACGCTCGGTTCAAGAAATGCTCGGGCATTCTGATATCTCAACAACGCAAATTTATACACACGTGGACCGAGAAAGATTGCGTTCGATCCATAAACAATTCCATCCGAGACCTTAGATGACGCCAGATTTATTAGAGAAACTTCCACTTGAGATTATCAACCTCCTTCGTCGGATTGGCGGCTATGCTGACCAAAGGCGGATTGGGTGCTATTTGGTCGGCGGTGTTGTCCGGGATCTCTTGCTTGACAAGCCGACCCTTGACTTAGATATTGTGGTTGAAGCGGACGCCATTGAATTTAGTAAAGTGTTATCCCAGAAAGATCAAACGGCCATTACCATCTATCCACGTTTCAAGACAACGACACTAGTTTGGCCACGCAATATTTCCGTTGATTTTGCATCCGCGAGAAAAGAAATTTACGCGTCGCCTGGCGCGCTGCCGACGGTCAGCATGGGAATGATCCATGATGATTTATTGCGTCGTGATTTTACAATCAATGCCATGGCTATTTGCCTTAACCAAAATCGGTATGGCACTTTGTGCGACGAGTCAAGAGGGCGGGAAGACCTTGAGGCAAAAAAGATTCGTATTTTTCATAAACAAAGTTTTCGTGATGATCCAACGCGCATTTTAAGGGCTGTGCGTTTTGAGCAGCGTTATGGTTTTGAGCTCGAAGACGAAACAAGCGCATGTCTTAAAGAGGCTGTGCATAATCGATTTGATCGTTATGTGTCACCTGGGAGATATTTCGAAGAGTTTAAAAAGATATTAAAAGAGCCTAAGCCGCAGCAGCATCTCAGGCGCTTATGTAATTTAGGAGCGCTTAATTTTCTCGACGAGGAATTTCAGCTGAGCGATGAAAAGGAAAAAGATATTCGCCATCTTGGCGAGGCCTTGAAATGGTTTGAACACTCATGCCCTGATCAGAAAGATTTTTCAACGTGGCTTGTTTATTTTATGGTTCTTCTTGATGACTATTCTATTGAGGAGATGAAAAGCATTTTGAGCCATTTTTCTTTCTCGCGGCATGATAGCAACAAGATGATTTCTTCAAAGCTTGAATATGAGGTTGTAAAACGCTTTGATGCGCAGGCGCTTAAACCAAGTCAGATTTACAAGGTTTTAAAGCCTCTTAGCCTTGAGGAACTTGCCTTCTTTTTGGTCAAGACAAAGGGGAGCCTTCCGGAAAATTGCATCAAGAAGTTTTTAACCGATTATCGCAATATCCGACTTTTTTTAAAAGGCGATGATTTGATGAAGCTTGGCGTTAAAGATGGGAAAAGGATGGGGGAAATTTTACAACAGCTTTTGGAGAAGAAAATTGATATTGGTGCGGTAACAAAAGAAAATGAACGTCAATTATTAGAAAAACTAGATTTTTTGCAGAAGTAGAAAAGGAGGATCTGTGAGCCGTATTGAACGTGTCAATGAATCTGTAAAGCGTGAGCTTTCGGTGATAGTCCAAAGAGAACTAAACGATCCGCGCCTAGAATTTGTTAGTATCAGCCGGGTTGAGGTGAGTCGCGATTTACGTCATGCAAAGATTTTCTTTAGCGTTTTAGGTGATGAATCTGTCGCCGCGTATGCAGCCGATGGCTTTGAAGCCGCTAAGGGATTTATTCGAAAAATGCTTTCCCAGAGGGTGCAGATGAAATTTATGCCGGAACTCAATTTTATTTATGATAAATCGTTTGGAGCCGGGATTGGATTAACCGATCAAATCAAAAGGTTAAAGAATGAATCATCGACAAATTCGTGAGTTAATTAAGAAAAGTCACAAGATTCTTATTGCAACGCACATAAATCCAGATTTTGATGCCATTTGTTCAGAATTGGCAATGGCAGAATATTTAAAGATTCAGAAAAAGAAATTTATTATTGTTAACGAGAAAACGCTGGCTCCCATGTATCGTATTTTACACGGATATCAACAAGTAAAAACATTGCCAACATCTTTTGGTGATTATGATTTAGCTATCATTCTTGATTGCGGAGACATGGGTCGCATTGGCGCAGTTCAAAAAATTCTCCTGAAAGGGACGCCGATCCTGAACATTGACCATCATTTCACAAATGTGCGGTTTGGAAGCGTTAATTGCATTGATCCAAACGCTTCGTCAACCGCTGAAGTTCTTTTTGAGATATTTAAAGCTTGGAAGGTGAAGCTGACAAAGAAAATGGCTGAGTATTTGTATGTAGGAATTTTAACAGATACAGGATCATTTCGTTATCAAAATACAACAGCGCGAACGCACCAGATCGCTTCAGAGCTTTTGAAGTTTGGGATTTCTCCATCATCGTTTTATCGCATAGCGTATGAAGATTTAGACCTTGAGGGTTTTAAACTGCTTTCAAACACCATTCATCGTGCGCAGTATTTTGCAAGAGGGACAATTATTTGCCTTAGGATCCCGCGGAAGGTCTTAACGCAGATTGGTGAAAAGTTTGACTTGAAAGATAAGCTATTTTATGTTTTTCGCATGATGAAAAATGTCAAAATAATCGTTTTATTTACAGAGATTTCATCAAAAAAAACGCGTGTTAATTTTCGATCAACTGGGCTAACCAATGTCGCAGCCATTGCTAAGGTCTTCGGCGGCGGAGGGCACAAAGCTGCAAGCGGCTGCAGTGTTGATATGAACTTGAAACAGGCGCAAACAATTGTGCTGAAAGAAGCTTTAAAGAAAGTGTGTGGTCGGTAATGGATCCTAAGCGCGTCAATCGGCTCAATGGAATCCTTGTCATCGATAAACCTTCTGATATCACATCTCATGATGTTGTTGATATTGTTCGCAAGAAGTTTAAGATGAAGCAGGTGGGACATGCGGGAACTCTGGATCCGCTAGCGACAGGAGTTTTGGTTATTTTATTAGGCCAAGCGACAAAGCTGTTTAACAAGTTTTCAGCTTTCGACAAAGCCTATGTTGCGACAATAAAATTTGGCATTACAACAGACACGGCAGATATTCGTGGAAAAATTATTGATCAGAAACCGTATGATTTTATTATAGAAAAAGAAGTCAAGGATGTTTTTAAGACATTTTTGGGTGAAATCGATCAAGTTCCACCAATGGTTTCTGCGCTTAAGCATAAGGGCAAGCGTCTTTATCAACTTGCAAGAAAAGGAGTTGAAGTTGCGCGCGAACCTCGTCGGGTCAAGATTTATAAATTGGATCTTTTAAATTTTGCTTTACCGGAAGTTAAGTTTTTGCTTGAATGCTCAAAAGGAACCTATGTGCGCAAGATCGCTGAAGATGTCGGGAGCCGTTTAGGTTGCGGGGGATGTATTTCTCAGATTCATCGGATTCAGGTAGGCCCTTTTCACATTGATCACGCGATTAAGATTGAAGATTTTTCTGAGAAAGATATTCAGTCCATGGATTTTTTATTGAAAAAAGGCATATAGCTGATTTTTATGAAAACGATTTTTATTCGCTCAGAAAAATGTCTTCCAAGATTCAAGAATCCTGTTGTCGCGGTAGGGATTTTTGATGGTATCCATCGGGGGCATCAAAAACTTATCGCAAAAACAATCACCAGGGCAAGAAAAATACGTGGCACATCTGCCGTCTTAACGTTTTTTCCTCATCCTGTTCAGGTGTTAAATAAACATTTTGATTTATCTTTATTAGTTTCTTTGCCGCATCGCCTTCGGCTGATGGAAAAATTGGGGATCGATGTTTGTTTTGTTGTCAAGTTTACAAAAAAATTTGCGACCATGTCAGCGGAGGATTTTGTAAGAAAATATTTGTCTAACTTATTAAGGGCCACGGAAGTCGTTATTGGTCGTAATTTTCATTTTGGAAAGAATCGCGATGGAAATAGCGATCTGTTAAAGGTTGCCGCGCGACAATACAATATCAAGGTTCACGCCCTGAAGTCTGTTTGCTATCAGAAGGATATCATAAGCAGTTCTTTATTAAGGAGCTTGATTAAAAGCGGCAGCCTGTCCCTTGCAGAAAAATATTTAGGCCGTCCTGTTTCAGCTTTTGGTCGTGTTGTTTATGGTGATCGCAGAGGCCGTCTATTAGGTATCCCAACGGCCAACATTGATGCCGGGCAGGAGATTTTATTACCAGCGGGCGTTTATGCTGCAAAGATTTTTTTGGCTGATCAGGTATTTTATGGCGTTGCGAATATTGGATATTGTCCGACTTTTAAAAGAGATAAAAAGCGAAAAGTTGAAGTTCATATTTTTGATTTTCATAAAAATATTTATGGCAAGCATATTGAAATTAGTTTTTTGAAGAAAATTCGTGATGAAAAAAGATTCCTTCTCCAAGAGCATCTTTGTAATCAGATTGAACATGATAAAAAGGAGGCTCGTAAATATTTTGCCAGAAGAAGAGACCCGCAGCATAAGCGTTAGTTACCTTTTTTATAGCCCCGCCATTTTTATTCCAAAATAATGATTGTTCGTTACTCATTCTAAAATTTATTTACCTTAATAAATAAGGAGATTTATTATTGACAACCTCATTTATATTTAATATACTCGTAATTGTGGAACAAAGTGGAGGAGAGTGGAGTAACATATGTTTTATGGTGAACACAATCATAGTATTGATCGCAAGGGGCGTTTGATCCTTCCGGCGCGTTTCAGAGAAATTGCTAAGGAAAATAATATCGAGCGTTTTTTCTTAACTCGCGGACTTGATAAGTGTATTTTTATGTTTACCGAATATGAATGGACGACCCAAGAACAAAAATTTAAGTCAATGTCATTCACAAAAAAAGAAAGCCGAAGTTTTAATCGTATGTTTTTTTCTGGTGCTGTTGATGTCGTTCCTGATCGGCAAGGGCGATTTATTATTCCCCAATATTTAAAGGATTTTGCTGGTGTTATCAAGGATGTTGTCGTTGCTGGAATTTCATCACGCATTGAGATTTGGGATCAGAAAACATGGGGTCAATTTTATAGCACATCTCGAGATTCTTTTGAACAAATTGCTGAAAATATTCTGGAGATTTAAGAAATGGTTGCCATGATGGAACAAATAAACCATATTTCGGTTATGTCGCAAGAAGTTATTGAAGGGCTTAATCTGCGCCCAGGAGACCACGTACTTGATTGTACGCTTGGGCTAGGAGGCCACAGCAAGGAAATTCTCAAGCGTATTATGCCAGGCGGATCGCTGATCGGAGTTGATCGAGATGCTGACTCAATGATGATTGCAAAGAAGAATCTCGAGGAATATCAAAATCAATGTATCTTTGTTCAAAAAGATTTTCGTTCTCTTGATGCGGTCCTTGATGAGTTAAGAATTAAAGAAGTGAGTGCTATTTTATTTGATTTAGGAGTTTCAAGTTATCAGCTAGAAATGCCGGATCGCGGCTTTAGCATTCGAAGTAATGGCCCCTTGGACATGCGTATGGACCGTAACAGTTTTATCTCTGCCTACGATTTGATTAATTCATTATCAAACAATGAAATTTCTTTGATTCTAAAGAATTTTGGGGAAGAGCGTTGGCATCAGCGCATCGCGGATTCACTCGTCAAAGAACGTGTGAAGCATCCAATTGAATCGACCGAGGAATTGAAGAAGATCATCGTCAGTGCCATTCCTTCGCAGTATCAACATCAGAAAATTCATCCGGCAACGCGCTCATTTCAAGCCTTTCGTATCGCGGTGAATCGTGAACTTGAGGCTTTGGAAGTTGCTTTGGACAAAGCTGTAAAATATCTGCGCGTCGGAGGGCGTCTTTGTGTCATATCGTTTCATTCGCTTGAAGATAAAATTGTTAAAAATAAGTTTTGTAGCTATTTAAAACAAGGTACAATTCAAATTCTTACAAAAAAGCCTTTACGTCCAAGCCTGCAAGAAATTGACGAAAACCCGCGCGCACGTAGCGCTCGATTACGCATCGCTTTGAAAATAGGCTAGAAAAGGGAACCGATGAGTTTAAAGAAGTTTTTTCTATTATCCATGATGATTACGATTTTTGCATTAATTTATGTCCAAATGCAAGTGACGATTTATGATTTAGCCTACCAAGGCAAGACCAAAGAAGATCAAGCCTTACGGCTTGTGGATAGAAATACGCAGACAACGCTCAATATTGCACGATTAAAATCAGCGCGTTCTCTGGGTGATTGGTTTTCAGAAAAAAATTCAGAAATCGATTTCGTTAACGAAAACAATATTGTTAAGGTCAAGGTATCTTCAGGAGATCGCGATCATGTACACATCGCGTCAGTTTCAAAGATGGGTCATAATAGAATGAATTTGTTGGCGCGGTTTTTTTCTTTGAAATCAATAGCTGAAGCGCAACCTGTAAGATAACATACCTTGAATAAACTCTGTGTATTTCCCAAAAAAATCTCTGAGGTTTATTTGTCTTTTTATCATCTGTCTTTCCTTGTTCGTTGTATTTGCTGTTAAGCTCATCCTCATTCAAGTTTTCAGTTCTTCCTATCTCACCAAGATTGCCGATAAGCAACAAAATCATGTTATCCGTCTTGATCCCAAGCGCGGCACAATCTATGATAGGAAAATGCGCCCTTTGGCGGTCGATGTTGCGGCGTATTCGTTGTATGCAGATCCTCGCATGATGGGCAAAGCCGGAGTCGCTAAAGCAATGGAATCGCTCCCTTCTATTCTAGGGGTGAACAGAGGATTTCTTACGCAGCGCTTGAGTCGAGATAAAAATTTTGTTTGGCTCGTCAGAAAGCTAACCGTTGAAAAGGCCGATGAGATAAAAAAGCTTAAAATTAAAGGTTTAAGCTTTGTTAAGGAAAGCAAACGACGTTATCCAGGGCAATACTTGGCGGCGCACGTTGTAGGTTTTGCGGGCATGGATGATAACGGTTTGGAAGGAGTCGAGCTTAAATACAATAATTTTCTTGCCGGGAAGCCAGGCGTTGCACAAATGCTTCGCGATGCAAGACAGCAAGATCTTCTTATCGAGCAAATTTTGGTTCATCCTCAAGACGGATTTGATTTAGTCTTGACCATTGATGAAAATATTCAGTATTTTGCGGAAGAAGCCCTTCAAAAGGTTTTTATCAAACATCGGCCGCAAAGCGCGAGCCTCATTGTTTTAAATCCACAGACAGGGGAAGTCCTGGCTTTGGTTAATCGTCCGACGTACGACCTTAATGAATTTGGACAAAGCCAAGAAAGTCAACGAAAGAATCATGTTGTTGCGGACATGTATGAACCTGGATCCGTTTTTAAAATTGTGACAGCTTCAGCGGCTTTGGAACGAGGAGTGTTTCAGGAGACAGATAAGATTTTCTGCGAAAATGGGGAATATCGGGTCGCGAATCATATTCTGCATGATCACCAGCGCCATGGAACATTGACGTTTCGTGAAGTCATCGAACAGTCGAGCAATATTGGTGTTACAAAAATTGCTCAGAAGCTAGGAGGAGAGCCAGTTTATGATTATGCTCTGCGATTGGGGTTTAGCAAGAAGACAGGCATTGATATCCCCGGCGAAGTGGCGGGGTCATTAAAACCTACAAGGTTGTGGTCTAAGACATCCATTGGAGCTGTCCCTATTGGCCATGAGGTTGGTGTAACGACCATTCAGCTCGCCTGTGCCATTTCTGCGATTGCAAATAATGGTGTCTTGATGCAGCCTTTTATGATTAAAGAAATCAGGGATCAAAAAGGCGAAGTGATCGAAGCTTTTTCTCCAAAAATTGTTCGTCAGGCGATCACGCCTGAAACGGCGGGCCGGGTTAAAGATATTTTAATTGGCGTCATAGAGCGTGGAACAGGAAAGCTCGGGAAAATCAAAGATGTTTTTGCCGCAGGGAAAACAGGGACTGCCCAGAAAATTATCAATGGGCAATATTCGCATAATCAATTTTTTGCTACGTTTATCGGATTTGCTCCGGCTGAAAGTCCTAAGATTGCCATGGCGATTGTTTTTGACGATCCTCGCGGAAGTCATTTTGGAGGAACTGTGTGCGCACCGATTTTTAAAGAAATAGCAGAAAACGTGTTAAAATATTTAAAAGCGGAAGATACGATTGATCAAAGAACAAAAAATGCTCCTTAAAAATTTATTAGAAAATATTTATCCAAGTGCTGTTACAGAAAAGTATCAATCGTTGCGTATTTTGTCTGTTGATTGTGATTCGCGCAAGGTAAAGCCAGGAAGCCTTTTTATTGCCCTTCAAGGAACAAAGGAGAATGGCGCTCGATATATTCAGCAGGCTATTGAGCGTGGCGCATCGTGTGTTATCAAAAGCTATGACCAAAAAGTTGATTTTTCCTCTTCCGACGCATGTCTGCTCGAGGTTAACGACACAAACAGTATTTTGAAGTCATTGGTGACACGTTTTTATCGCAATCCTTCGAAAGATGTCCAATGTGTTGGCATTACGGGGACTAATGGAAAAACAACAACGACATACTTAATCGCAAGCATTCTTCGTTCAGCGCAGAAACCTTGCGGGGTTATTGGAACGATCAACTGTCATTTTGGATCGAAAATAATTAAGATACAAAATACGACCCCGAACCTCCTTGATCTCTGCCAGTATCTATCGCAAATGCGATCTGACGGATTTAATCATTGCGCCATGGAAGTCTCTTCCCACGCCCTTGATCAAGGCAGAGTTAGCGGTATTGATTTTAAGGTCGGGATATTTACAAATCTTACCCAAGACCATTTAGACTATCACAAAGATATGGAGAGTTATTTTCTTGCTAAGGCAAAATTATTTTCCATGCTTTCTGAGACCTCAACTGCCGTCTTAAATATGGATGATTTTTTCGGAAAACGTCTTGCTCAAATGACATCTGCCAGAATTTTGACCTATGGCATCAAGCAAAGGGGAGACGTTTCTGCTGCCAAGATTCAACTTGGGATTGAAAAGACAAGATTTGTCTTAACGGTGCAAGAAGACGAATGTGAAATTGCAGCAAGCCTGATCGGCATACACAATATTTACAACATCCTAGCGGCGGCAGCAGCGTGCCGGGCGCTAGGTATCGACTTGGAGCATATTCGAGAGGGCATTGAGAACATGACCTGCGTTCCCGGGCGGCTCGAGCCAGTTGATTGCGGACAAAAGTTTTCTATTTTCGTTGATTATGCACATACTGATGATGCCCTGAAGAATGTTTTAGAAAATTTGCGCGCTATTAAAAAGTCCAAGATCATTCTTGTTTTTGGCTGCGGCGGTGACCGCGATAAGACAAAAAGGATCAAGATGGGAAAAGTGGCAAGTGAGCTGGCAGATTTTTCTATTATTACAAACGATAATCCACGCAGCGAAAATCCTGAAGATATTGTCAGCAAAATTGTTGCTGGCTTTACTCACGAGCACTATCTCATTATTTTAAACCGTAAAGAAGCCATCATGCGTGCGCTTCAAATGGCCAGAGAAGGAGATGTTGTCCTGATTGCAGGCAAGGGCCACGAGAATTATCAAATCTTAAGAAATGAAGTGATTGATTTTGATGATCGCCAGGTTGTCCGAGAAATTTTATCATGATAACAATCAGCGATGTTATTCATTATTCTAAAGGGCGTCTTTTGCAGGGAAACCCCGAGAGGTGCGTTGTCAGCATTTCAACCGATACGCGCACTCTAAGAAAAGGAAGCCTCTTTGTTGCCCTGAGGGGCAAGCATTTTGATGGCCATAAGTTTATTCAAGAGGCTATTAAAAAAGGTGCTTCTGCGCTGCTTGTGTCAAAGAAGGTTTCTTCTGTGCCAAGCGCAATCGCTGTGATTCGCGCGGCAGATACCTTGAAGGCGTATGGCGATTTGGCACGCGGTTATCGCAAGCGCTTTTCCATCCCTGTGATTTCTATTACCGGTAGCGTTGGCAAGACAACAACCAAGGAACTCATTGGTGCTGTATTATCCAAGAGCTTTAATCTGCTTAAGAATTATCAAACAGAAAATAATGAAATCGGTGTAGCGAAAACGCTATTAAATCTTAATGCAAGACACACCATTGCTGTTCTTGAGTTTGGGACAAATCATTTTGGTGAAATCAAGCGGCTTGCATCAATGGGGAAACCGACCATTGCCGTATTGACGAATATTGGCGAGTCGCATTTAGAATTCCTGAAAAATCGGCAAGGTGTTTTTAAAGAAAAATCTGATATTTTTAAGCAACTTACGCGCAAAGATTATATTGTTTATAATAATGACGATGATTTGCTAAGAACAATTTTTCGACGGAAAATATTGGCAAAAAAGGTAACCTTTGCGATTGATCAGAGGGCTTGCTATCAAGCAAAAAATATTATCTTTGGCAAGAAAAGTCTTTCGTTTGATGTTTGTGGTCAGAAGTTCTCACTCAAGACGTTATCGCGGGAAAATATTTACAATGCATTGGCTGCGATTGCCATAGGACGCTTGCAAGGTCTTTCTTGGGCGGCGATTCACTCATCGCTTGGTCGCGCAAAGTTCCCCAAAGGCCGTCAGAATCTTTGTAACGTTTCAGGGGTTTGGATGATTGACGATACGTATAATGCTAATCCCACATCCGTAGCCTCTGCCTTGATGACATTGAGCCGTTTTCCTGTAAAAGGAAAAAGGTTTTTTGTTTTTGGAGATATGCGTGAGCTAGGCCCCATGTCAAAACAAGCGCATGAGCGCGTTGGGAAACTGGTCGCTGAGCAAAGAGTTGATTTTCTTTATACTTATGGCTCATGGTCACGCGTGACTTCAAAAATAGCAGAAAAGAACGAGATTTGTTGTTGTCATTGTGTATCGCATGAAGAGATTGTTAAAGTTCTCAAAAAGAGCGTTCGTCCTGGTGATCTTATCCTTGTTAAAGGTTCGCGCGGGATGCATATGGAAAAGGTTGTTGAGAAAATCAAAGCCTTTCATTTTTAATGTAAAATCCTTTTAATTTCATCCCCACTTCTATATAATAGAAATATTCATATTAATGGAGTATAAATGTTTTATTTTCTATCTAATTTTCACGATTCCTTTTCTTTTTTAAACCTCTTTCGTTATATCACATTCCGGTCAGGCGCTGCGGCGTTCACCGCATTCTTTCTTTGCCTTATTTTAGCTCCGATTTTTATTCGACGATTTCAAAAAGAGGAACTCAAGGAGGGTCTTGATCGGGATTTTTGTGAAGAGCTTTCCAAGGTCCAGGGGTATAAGAAAAATACGCCGAGTATGGGAGGGATTTTTGTTATTGCCAGCATTCTTGTTTCGATGATTTTGTGGGCGGATTTGGCCAATCCGTATGTCCTGTTAACGATGTTGACATGTTTGTGGCTTGCGATTTTAGGCTTCCTCGATGATTATTTAAAAATTCGCCAGAAAGGGCATCGTGGCCTTCATGGCAGTACAAAGCTTTTCTGGCAGTTTCTTCTTGGGCTGATCATTGGTTGTTACATTCTTTTTGATTCAACCATTACGACGCGTATTGATTTTCCATTTTTGAAATCCGTTATTGTCTATTTAGGTATCTTTTACATTCCGTGGGCCGCGCTCATTATCATGAGTTGTTCGAACGCTGTTAATCTTACCGATGGTCTTGACGGGCTTGCCATTGGCTGCGTTTTGTTTGTCGCTCTCGGGCTGGGAACCCTAAGCTATATTTCAGGTAATTTCAAGTTTGCGGAGTATCTTTTCCTGCCATATATATCCGGATCCGGGGAGTTGACGGTGGCGTGCGCGGCCATTGTTGGCGCGAGCCTTGGATTTCTCTGGTTTAATTGTTATCCGGCTTCCATTTTTATGGGGGATGTCGGATCTCTGTCGCTAGGCGGAACACTTGGCGTTATTGCTATTTTTATTAAGAAAGAATTATTGTTGATCTTTTTGGGAGGTATTTTTGTCTGGGAAGCATTGTCTGTTATCTTGCAAGTGGCATCGGTAAAATTGCGAGGTAAGCGAATTTTTAAAATGTCGCCTTTCCATCATCATCTGCAACTTTTAGGATGGGATGAATCGAAGATCATTATTCGATTTTGGATTATTGCAATCATTTTAGCGCTCCTTACGCTTACAACAATTAAGATACGTTAATGCGTCTTTCTGTCAAAAATAAAGTCGTTACCATCATCGGTCTGGGGCGTAGTGGAATTGCCTCTGCAGAATTAGCTTTAAAACTTGGCGCAAAAGTTAAAGTGTCTGATTCTGCGCCTTCAGCAAAGATTCAGAAATTGCTAGCGGAGGCAAATCTTGTAAATAAATTCACCGTTGAGAGCAATCAACATACCAAAGAGTTTATCCAAGCAAGTGATGCGATTGTCCTGAGCCCAGGCGTCCGCATTGATGCGCCGGTTGTTTTGTGGGCAAAACAAAAACGCATTCCTGTTCTAGGAGAAATCGAATTTGCATGGCAACATTGCCCTTGCCAGGTGATTGCCGTGACTGGAAGTAATGGCAAAACTACGACGACAACGGTGATTGCCGAGATCCTGAAGGCATCGGGGCGCAACGTGTGTCTTTGCGGAAATATTGGATCACCGTTTTCAAAATATGTTTTGGATTTAAAGAAAACAGACATTGCGGCGCTTGAGGTTAGCTCTTTTCAAATGGAAACCATTAAAACCTTCAAGCCGCATGTTGCCGTTTTTTTAAATTTTAGCCAGAACCACCTGGATCGGCATAAAGACTTGAAAGAATATTTTACGGCCAAGGCGCGTATTTTTATGAACCAAACAAAGAAAGATTTTGCAATTCTCAATTTTGATGAGCCATTGCATCATGATTTAGCCAGAAAGTTTTCCTCCCAGGTGATTTATTACAACGAGCCAGGGCGCTACGACATGAATATCGCCAATCCAAACTTTTTAGCAGCCATGGCCGCATGTTTAGCCGTAGGCGTTTCAGCAGATGTTGCAAAAAAGGTTTTTGCAACGTTCAAAGGCGTTGAACATCGTCAAGAGTTTGTTCGCACGCTTGATGGCGTTGATTATGTTAATGATTCTAAGTCAACAACCGTTGAGGCAGGGCGTATGGCCTTAACGCTTTTAACCAAGCCGCTGATTTTTATTTGCGGCGGGCGCAATAAACACCTCGATTTTTCTCCGCTACGTGATTTGGCCCGGACACGTGTAAAGAAAATGATTGCCATTGGCGAGGCGCGAGAAGAGCTTAGAAATGTTTTTGCGGGCGTTGTGCCTTTTGAAGAAGGGGCGACGCTTGAAGATGCCTTACGAAAAGCAAAAGCTTCGGCCCGAACAGGGGATTGCGTTGTGTTAAGCCCGATGTGCGCGAGTTTTGACATGTTTGACAATTTTGAGCATCGGGGAAAAGAATTTAAACGGATTGTGAATCAATTATAAATTATGCGTGATATTCGAATCTCCATTACCGTTATTTTTACGATTTTGTTGTCCTTGGGCGTTGTTATGATTTTTAGCTCAAGTAGTGTTTACGCGTTGCGCGAGCTTGGGTCGAGCACTTATTTCTTAAAGCGTCATTTTTTTTATCTTTTCGTTGGCTTTATTGCCATGGCGTTTTCAATGATGGTTGATTATCGGATTTTGACTAAATATGCTAAGCCGCTGATGATTGCCTCTATTTGTTCGTTAGTCCTTGTTCTTGTTTCTGGCCTTGGAAAAGAAGTGTATGGTGCCAGACGCTGGTTTCAGCTTTTTGGATTTAGTTTTCAGCCATCAGAATTTACCAAGCTTATTATGATTATTTATGTCGCGGACTTCTTGGCCCGCAAACGAAATAAGATAAGAAGCCTCACTGAAGGATTTTTGCCTGTCATGATGGTTCTTGGAACGACATGCCTTTTGATATTAAAGCAGCCGGATTTGGGGACTACGGTATTGATTGGCGCCGTGACCTTCATCATGCTTTTTGTTGCCGGGGCGCGACTTTGGCATTTAGGCGCCGTCATCCTCATGACACTACCGGTATTATATTTTCTCATTTCACGCGTGGCGTATCGCATGCGGCGTATTCAGTCATTTTTGGATCCATGGAAGGATCAGCAAGGGGCTGGCTTTCAGCTTGTTCAGTCGCAAATTGCTTTAGGTTCCGGGGGAATTTTAGGCGTTGGCCTTGGCAAAAGCGTTCAGAAACTTTATTACCTTCCGGCAGCGCATACGGATTTTATTCTGTCCATTATCGGCGAGGAATTGGGTCTTGTGGGAACTTTATCGGTTGTTGTTTTGTTTGTGCTTTTTATTTGGCAGGGAGCGCGTATCGCCAAGCGTTCTGAAAACCCCTTTGGTTATTTTCTTGCCCTTGGGATTGTGGTTATGATCGCGCTTCAAGCGATTATTAATATCGGGGTCAGCATTGGGGCATTTCCGACCAAGGGATTACCGTTACCATTTGTTAGCTATGGCGGGTCGGCGCTGATCGTTCAAATGATTTGCGTTGGGCTCTTGCTTAATATTTCACGTGTACAAGATTTAAATTAAGGTACCATGAGAATTATTATTGGAGCAGGCGGAAGCGGCGGGCATGTTTTTCCTGCGTTGGAAACTGCTAAAAAACTTAAAAATAAAAATCACAAGGTCATTTTTTTAACGACCAGAGGGCTGGCGTTTGATTTGATTCGTAAGCATGATTTTGAGGCTTGGATTATTGATCCGCCGCGAGCTAAACTTTTATCACTTGCAAGCGCCTTGAAAGAGGGATTGGGGATGTTGAGAACTCTTTTTGACACCTGCGCCTTGGTCAATCGTTTGTCGCCGGATGCTATCGTTGGCTTTGGAGGTTATGGTGCCTTTCCGGTTGTTATTGCAGGGGCTCTTAAGCGCATACCGACTTTGATCCACGAGCAAAATGTTGTTCCATCAAGATCAAACCGCATTTTATCAAATTTTGTTACCCGGATTGCGCTTAGCTTTAAGCAGAGCCGAAAATATTTTCCATCAAAGAAAGTGGTCTTCACAGGATGCCCATGCCGTAATACTCCATCGGTTAAATCAAAAGCGGATATTTATAAAGAATTTGGATTTTCATCGAATAAGAAAACAATTTTTGTACTTGGGGGAAGCCAGGGGAGCCGCAGAATTAATGAAGAATTTTCAAAGGCCGTTGCCTTGTTGTTAGGGACGCTTGATTTTCAGTTTATTCATCTTTGCGGCAAGGGAGGCTATGATGAACTTAAAAAAGAATACAGTAATCTTAAAGTAAATTATTGCCTTTTTGATTTTTTTGATGATGTTCAAAATGCTTATGCCATTGCAGACCTTGTGATCGCGCGTTCAGGGGCCGTAACAGTTTGCGAAATTTTAAGCTTTCAAAAGCGGGCAATTCTTGTTCCGTATCCGCTTGTTCGTGTGCACCAGAAGGAAAATGCTCAAGTTGTCGCTGATAAGGGGTTTGGGATCATTCTTGATGATCGGGAATGTTTTGCCGATCGTCTAGCAATCGAGATTTTAAAGGTTTTTGAATCTGGCAAAGCTCATCATATTCAAGCTTTGGCCGCGGAAGAATACAGAGAAGATCAGCCCCAGGAGAAAATAGCTCAAGAAATTATCTCTTTAAAACGATGAAAAAGTTATTTTTTATTTTTATTTGCTATTGTCTTTGCCCTCTGAGCCTCGCATTTTCCGCTCAGCAATGGAAAGAATATCGTAGCCGGCATTTTATTATTTATTACAAAAATGCCCCGGAAGATTTTATTAAAACGGTTGAAGATTCAGCGGAAGATTATTACGATACCGTTTTGAAAGATTTAGGATTTAGCCGTGATAGCGCCTGGACATGGGATAAGCGTGCGCAGATTTATATTTACGATGATGAGAACGATTATGTGGCAACGGCAAGGCAGGTTCCTTGGTCGAGCGGATCAACAGTTTTGGGATCAAAGGTAATCCAAACCTATCCTGCCGCGCGCGGGTTTTTTGATTCTATTTTACCTCACGAGCTAGGGCATATTATTTTTCGCGAGTATGTTGGTTTTACCTCCCGCATTCCTTTGTGGGTTGATGAGGGTGTAGCCATGTATCAGGAAAAAGCAAAGGGCTGGGGAGCGGATGCTGATGTCAAAGAAGCGATTAGCAAGGGGCAGTTTATTTCCTTGGATGATCTGACGGCTTTACGATTAACACCGAATTCTAGCCAAGAAACAATTATGCTCTTTTATGCGGAGGCAGCGAGTGCCATTCATTATCTAATTTCTGAGCAAGGAAGATTTAAGTTCTTAACTTTTTGTCAAAATTTAAGAAGCGGGTTGTCGCTTAATAAAGCCCTTGAAAAAACGTATTATCGTTTTAAGAATGTTGGAGATCTGAATAAAGCATGGGTGGGATATCTAAGCAAATGAAACATCATTATCATTTTATTGGCATTGGCGGCATTGGCATGGGAACCCTTGCCTTGCTTTTGATTGACGATGGTCATGCGATTAGCGGCTCTGACATCAAAGAAAATATCATCATTGACCAATTACGGAAGAAAGGTGCCGCGATCCATTTAAGCCATTGCAAGGAACATATTCAAAATCCTGATTATGTTGTTTTTTCTTCAGCGATTAAAGAGGATAACCCTGAAATGGTGGAGGCGAGAGCGCGTAATATTCCGATCCTGCATCGGGCGAAGCTGCTTGCCGGAGTGATGTCACTTAAGAAAGCGATTACGGTTGCCGGGGCTCACGGCAAGACAACCACCTCATCGATGGTTAGTTCTTTGCTGACGGTGGCGGGGTTGAACCCGACTTTGGCTGTAGGCGGCATTATGAATAATACGGGGGCGAGCGCGGATTTGGGGCAAGGGGAATATTTTGTTGCGGAGGTTGATGAAAGCGACGGTTCTTTTTTATTTTTTAATCCGTTTTATTCTATTGTGACCAATATTGATTTTGAGCACATGGAGTATTATAAGACCTGGGAAAATATGCTAAAAGCTTATGCCCAGTTTTTAAGCCAGACACATCTGTTAGGAGCGCGGATTATTTGTGGGGATGACAAGAATTTAAAAGAATTAGCAATAGCGCAACATGGGCCCATGGTAACGTATGGATTGTCCAAGGACAATAACTTTACAGCGTCAGATATCCGTCATAAGGGTTTTGAATCGCGGTTTGTTTGCCATGAGCAGGGGAAACGATTGGGTGAAATTGAACTTCATATCCCGGGAGAGCATAATGTTGTGAATGGCTTAGCCGTGGTGGCACTCTCGCGGTTAATGAATATTGATTTTTCCATTGTACAGAAAAGTTTAAGGGAATTTACCGGCGTGCAACGGCGCTTTACCAAGCGCGGAGAAGTTAATGGTATTTTGTTTTTTGATGACTATGCGCATCATCCAACGGAAATCATGGCAACATTGCGCGCCGCACGGCTTCTCAAGGCCAAGCGCGTGATTGCGCTTTTTCAACCGCATCGTTTTTCTCGTATGAAATTCTTACAAAAAGAATTCGTTGAAAGCCTGCAAGATTGTGATTATTTAATCATGACGGATATTTATGCCGCAAGCGAGGATCCTATCGAGGGTGTGAATACGCAGAGCGTTCTCAAAGATCTAAAGGCTGGCAGATCAAAACCAACATATTATTTGAAACAATCAGATATTGCACGTCATCTTGTTTCTGTTCTTGCCCCTGGCGACCTGGTGATCACTCTCGGCGCAGGAAACATCAATCAGGTATTAAATGAGCTTATTCAACAAGTAAAGGAGCGGTCGGCATAAGGCATGGATCAAGCGAAAACAAAAAATATTTTTGAAAAACATATTGGCGTCGTCATGGGCGGATGCTCATCGGAAAAAGCCGTTTCCATTAAATCAGGGACTGCGGTTCTCAAGGCGCTGACAGAAAGCGGCTGCAAGGCTTCTGCCGTTGAGCTTAAGACCGAGAATAGGGAAGAAGTCATTGCCTTTTTAAAGAGTTCAAAGATCGATATTGCATTTATTACATTGCATGGGCGATTCGGAGAAGACGGAAAGATCCAGGAAATTCTAGAGTCCATCGGCCTGCCCTACACGGGGTCAGGGTCTGTGGCAAGCCGTACAGCGATGGACAAGCTTGCAAGCTATGATGTTTTGGCATCTCATCATATTCGTGTTCCGCACTTCTTACGGTTCGAGAAATCAGATAAGGATATTGCGGAAAAAGTTAAATCAGCTTTTCAACACAAACCTGTTGTCGTCAAGCCTCCATGCGAGGGGTCGAGCTTTGGCGTGACCATTGTTCATGACCATCACAATTTATCCAAAGCCATTAGTGATGCTTTTACCTATGATGATCGCATTATTGTTGAATCGTATATTAAGGGAAAAGAATTGACAGCAGGCATTTTAGGCAATAAACTTTTACCAGTTGTCGAGATAAGGCCTAAAAACCTTTTTTTTGATTATGAAGCAAAATATCAAGCCGGGACAGAATATATTGTCCCTGCGGAGATCAACAGCTCGACGGCTCAACAAGTTCAGCAGATTGCCTGGAAAGTTCATCAGGCCATTGGCTGTCGGGATTTGTCACGCGTTGATTTTATTCTTGATGAAAACAATATCCCTTGGGCACTAGAGATCAATACGATCCCTGGCATGACGGCAACAAGCCTTTTACCCAAAGCAGCGGCTGCCATCGGGATTGATTTTAAAAAATTATGCCTTACGCTGGCAGAATCAGCACATGAATAATAAAATAAAGAAACAAAGAAAAGCGTCTCCTCAGATCTCGTTGTTTAAGCCATTCTTGATTATTATCCTGATTGGATTCTTTTGTTTTGTCGGAGTACGAAAAGTATTCTTTTTTGTTAAGAATTCAACTTATTTTAGAGTACAGCGTATTACATGTTCTGTTCCATCCCGCGCCAAATCATTGCAAAAGTTTTTGTACTTAAAAAATGAAAGTATTTTTGATGTCAACCTTGCTGGCCTGCAAAAGCAGCTTGAATGGTCGTTTCCCGAGATTGGAGCGATTCGTGTTTTCAAGCGATTTCCTGATGAAATCCTCATTGTTTTTAAAGAACGTCCGCCTTATGCGGCCGTTCTTCTGGGGTCAAATTATTTTTTGATTGATCGAAACGGATTTACCGTCTCAAAAGATGCCTCTTCACAAGGGATGTTTCCTTTGATTCGCGGATTACCGTCCCCAGCAAAGAGCGCATCCTTGGGGCAACGCATTGTGAGCAATCAGCTGCAGTTGGCGTTAAACATTCTAGATTTTTTTAGTCAAAATAAAGCTTTGCGACCATTTGTCATTGTCAAGATCGATATAGGAAATTTATCTCGTATTTCTTTCTATTTGGGTGATCAGCTTGAAGTTGTGATTGATAAAGAGAATATTCAAGAGAAGATCAATACGCTGGGAGTGATCTTAGAAAAAGCCAAGCTTGACTGGGAGCGCATCCGATACATCGATTTGCGATTCCAAGAACCGGTGATTAAATACGATGAATAAGGAAAAAATTCTTTGTGGTTTAGATGTAGGAGCTCAGAGGGTCAAAGCGTCTTTTTTACGTTGCACCCATGATCGATCTCCAGAGATTGTTGGCGTTTCTCAGGTGTCGACCAGAGGATTAAAAAAATCATCTGTAAGCGACTTGCGAGAGCTTTCGGATTGCATCAACCGTGTTCTTTCGGGGTTAGCGGAAAAAGCGAAAGTAAAGGTTAAAGATGTTCACCTTGGGCTAGGAGGCCATTTTATCCACAGCCGAAAAACTCATGCGGTTATTCCTCTGGCGGATCGCGGAAGCAAAGTGATCACGAGTTTTGATATCAAGAAGATTAATCATCAGGCCTGCCTTTTAGGGATCAATCTTGATGAAAAAATGATTCATGAGTTCCCGATCCAGTATATCGTTGACGGTTTTAATATGGCCGCAAATCCGCTGGGACTCTACGGACGAAAACTCGAAGCGAGCATCCTCATGGCTGTTGCCCAGAATAATCTTGTCAACAATGTTTACAAAGCGGTTCAGCAGGCCGGATTTGAAGTTGCAAGTACCGCCTTTTCATCGCTTTGTGCAGCAGAAGCGTCCCTGCTTGATGAAGAGCGGCAAAAAGGGTGCGTTTTTATTGATATGGGAGCACAGTCCACGGATGTTCTCATGTTCAAAGATGGGCTGTTAAAGAATTTTACTATTTTAAATATTGGTGGCGATCAGCTAACGGAAGAGATCAGTCGCGGGCTTAATTTACCGTTTGATTTATCTGAAGAAATCAAACGTTCTTATGCGATGGTATTGCCCGATGAAGGAGCACAAACGATCAAAGGAGAAATTCTTGTCAAGCGGGAGACAGGGTATGTGACAATTGATCGATCAAATGTCTGCAATATTACAACGCCGTGGGCCATGGGACTGGTTGATAAAATTCGCCAGCTTGTCCACCAAGTTGATCTAGAACATCATCTTTTATCGGGAATTGTAGTCGGCGGCGGTGGGGCTCTTCTTTCCGGGTTGATTGAGCATATTGAAAAGAAGCTATCGGTTTCAACGCAATTGGCAAAACTTCATTTAGAATCAAAGCATTTGAATAATCCCGCTGTTTACGCCGCATCGATTGGGTTGGCGAGCCGTGTTTCGCAGGAAACATTTTCGGCTCTTTTTTCACTGCGAAGTCAGAGTTCATTCTTTCAAAAGACAAAAATTCGGCTTCGAGAGCTTTACCAGGAGTATTTTTAATGATGCATGATTTAAGAAATAAACGTATTATTGTGACTGGGGGAGCGGGTTGTATCGGCTCTTACGTTGTTGACCAAGTACTCAACGGCGGAGCTTTAGAAGTTGTTTGCATTGATAATTTTGATCACGGGAAACGAGAAAATCTCGATCGCGCGCTAGCGACAGGGCGTCTGACGATTATCGATGGAGATATTCGCGATACCACTCTTTTAAATAAAGTTTTTAGCGGAGTTGATTATTGTTTTCACCTTGCGTCTCTTAAGATCATCCAATGTATGGCCGAACCGCGTCATGCACTGGAAGTCAATATTGTTGGAACATTCAATGTCCTCGAGGCATGCGCTCAGCACAAGATTAAAAAAGCTGTTTTAGCATCGACGGCATCCATTTATGGTCAGGCAGATCATTTTCCAACCAAAGAAGATCATCATCCGTATAATAACTATACGCTTTATGGCGCCTTAAAAGTGGCTGACGAACTGATGTTTCGTTCATTTTTTCAAATGCATAATTTAGAATCCAATACGTTGCGTTATTTTAATGTTTATGGGCCGCGGATGGATGCGTCAGGAAAGTATACGGAAGTACTTATTCGCTGGTACAATCTGATTCGTAAAGGGGAGCAGCCGCTCATTTACGGTGATGGCAAGCAGACCATGGATTTTATTTTTGTCGAGGATGTAGCCCGCGCAACCGTTTTGGCCTTGAAGAGTGATTGCCGCAATGAAATTTTTAATTGTGCCAGCGGTATTGAAACGTCGCTAGAAGGTTTATGTTATAGCTTGCTTGATGCTATGAAATCACCGCTTAAGCCAAAATATATTCCGATCCCGCAAGATCGCACGAAGATTGAGGTTCAGCGTCGTCGGGCAGATGTTTCAAAGGCAAAGAAACAAATTGGCTTTGAGGCCAAGGTTTCGCTCAAGCAAGGATTAAAATTACTCGTTGACTGGCTGGATAGCAGTCAAAAAATATGATCCCGATCACAAAGCCATTTTTAGGTGAAGAAGAAGTGAAGCTTGCAAGTCAGGCGATTCTTTCTGGCTGGGTCACGCAAGGTCCACGGGTTAAGGAATTTGAAAATCAATTTGCTGGTTATGTCGGTGCCTCACATGCCTGTGCGGTGTCAAGTTGCACAACGGCCTTGCATTTAGCCCTCCTTGCCGTTGGCGTTAAGCCAGGGGACGTCGTGATCACTGTCAGTCATTCTTTTATTGCCACAGCCAATAGCGCTCGCTATTGCGGGGCTGAGCCTGTCTTTGTTGATGTTGAAAAAGATGGGGTCAACATCTCGCCTGAATGCTTGGAAAAAGTTTTAAAAGAAGAGTGCGAGCAAAGGAAAGACGGGCTTTATTACAAAAAAGTCACTCAGCTTGTATCGGCAAGCTCGCCCTTGAATGAACTGTCAAGCCGTCCTTTGAAGACGCGAGGTCGCGTGGCTGCTATTTTAGTTGTTCATCAGCTTGGGTTTCCTTGTCAGATGAAACGTATTCTTGACATAGCAAAGCGTTTTGGCGTTGTTATTGTTGAAGATGCAGCCTATGCTATCGGGAGCGAAGTTGCCGCAAGCACGTCAGTGTTTGAAAGGATAGGGAAGCCGCACGGAGAAATCGCATGCTTTTCATTTCATCCTCGAAAGATGCTTGTGACTGGCGAAGGCGGTATGCTTACGACAAACAATAATAAATATGATGAACTTTTTCGTTTATACCGCCATCAGGGAATGGGCGTTTCCGATTTAGCTCGCCATCAATCGAATAAGGTTATTTTTGAAGATTACGTTGTGACGGGATTTAATTATCGCATGAGCGATATCCAGGCCTCAATCGGTATAGCGCAACTTAAAAAAATGCCAACCTTACTTGCACGATTAAAAGAAGTGGCCTCTTTTTACAATGACAAGCTTAAGAGTATTTCCTGGATTAAAACGCCTCTAGAGACAATAGGCTCTAAGGTGAATTGGTGTACGTATCCGATTCGTTTGATGCCTGATGCACCGCTTGATCAGGAAAGGCTCATGCAGTGCTTGCTCAACCAGGGAATTTCAACGCGTCCAGGCGTTATGAACACGCATCGTCAGAAGCCATATCAACCCAATATCTGGAATCTTCCGGAAACAGAAAAAGCCAGAGATTTAACCGTTCTTCTTCCGGCGTTTTATCAGATAACCGATGAGGAATTAGGAATCGTTGTTGGCGCTCTTCAAAAGATATAAACTTTTTGCATAACAAAAGGAGCATATGATGATCTCGATTATTTTTCCAGCCTACAATGAACAAGATAATCTTGAAGCCCTTTACAGCCGGTTAATTTCAAGTATTGCGCTGCTTAATCAGCAGACGTTTGAGTTTATTTTTGTTGATGATTGTTCATCGGATCAAACGGCGACGATCCTAAAGAACCTTCGCGGCAAGGATTCCCGCGTGAAGGTCATTCGTTTTGCACGTAATTGCGGTGGGCACGCGGCAATTGCGGCGGGCCTGCAGCATGCCAAAGGAGAATGCGCGATTGCCTTGGCGTCCGATCTTCAAGATCCGCCGGAGATCATCGCTGATCTTTTTTCTGCCTGGCAAAAAGGAGCCAAAATCGTCTGGGCGGCGCGTGAAAAGCGAAGAGGAGAAAGCCTTTCGGTCCGTTTTTTTTCAAAGGTGTATTATAGCCTGATTAACATATTAACCGATGTCAAGATGCCAAGCTTGGGTGTCGATGTCTTTTTAGCTGATCGCGTCGTGATCGAAGCCTTTAAACAAATGCCGGAGAAGCATACGTCGATTTATATGGCGCTTGCATGGCTTGGATTTCCGCAGACAACGATTACCTATATTAAAGAACCTCGCCATCAGGGAAAATCAAACTGGAGCCTTGCTAAAAAACTTAAATTGATGACTGATTCTTTGCTCGCCTTTAGCGATGTTTTGGTTCGCTATATCAGCGTTTTTGGCCTTTTAACGGCGTTTTTAGGTTTTCTGTACGCCGGATGGATCATTTTTAGATATTATGTTTTTGGCATTCCAGGTCAAGGATGGTCTTCTTTGATCGTAGCTGTTTTTGTCCTTGGCGGTATTCAAATGATGATGTTGGGCGTCTTGGGGGAATATGTCTGGCGTACTTTTGATGAATCACGCAAACGGCCACGATTTGTTGTTGAATACACCATCGGTCTTTAATTAACGAAATTTAAATTTTTATGGCCAGAGTTGTTTTTATCCAAGATATCATGGTTGAAAGTATCGGCTATATGTCGATGTCTGCCGTACTTAAACAACAAGGCCATAGTGTTGATGTCTTTTATTGTGACCGGTTTAATCAAAAAGCCACCCTCAAAAAGATTCAAGATTTCGATCCCGATATCGTCGGATTTTCTGTTCTGACGCCCAGCGTTTCTTTTTTGCTCGATCTTGCCAAAGAAATCAAAAAAAGAACACATGCCCTTACGATCTTTGGCAACATCCATATGCTGCTTTGTCCAGATTTGATCAAAGAACCTTGCATTGATATGATTTGCCTGTGGGAAGGGGAAACCGTTTTTGCGCAAGTGTGCGCGTGTCTTGATGCCAAGAAACCGTATCAGCATATTAAAGGTTTATGGGCCAAAGAAGGCGCGCAGATTATTAAAAATGAATTACCAGCGGAATTGGTTCCGCTTGACGATTTACCTTTTTACGACCGGGATATGTATGACAAGTATTCATTTTTCCGTCATAGTCAATACTTAAGGATTTCGCTAGGACGGGGGTGTCCGGCAAGCTGTTCGTTTTGTCATAGCGCTTTTCTACGACATCATTACGGAGGCGGGAAGTATGTACGCAAAATGAGTCCACAGCGCGCAATTGCAGAACTCGAATATCAAATTTCAAGACGCAAGAAGGTTAAATTTATTTTCTTTACTGATGAAGTTTTTTGGATCACCCGTGAATGGCTCCGTCACTTCCTAACGCTCTATAAGCAGAAAATTCACATTCCGTTTAGCGCGAATTTTCATTTTACGCAAATCGAGGAAGAAGATATCAAGCTTTTTGCCGAAGCGAATGTGAATAATTTGATCTTTGCCGTGGAAAGCGGCGATGAAAAAATCCGTTTCAATCTCCTGCAAAAACATGTCAAAGATGCCGACATCTTTCAGGCTTCTGGGTGGATGCAAAAATATAAAATTGCTTATGTCTCGAGCGCGATGTTTGGCCTGCCGGGTGTAGATTTTGATGACCATGTTGCCCAGATTGAGTTTTATCGCCGTCTCAAACCAAGTTATATCTGGACCATATTCTTTCAACCTTATCCAGGATTGAAATTAGCCGAGCATCCAGAAATCCGCGCGCACTTATCGGCGCAGGCTGCTTTCTCTCCGACGGGTCATCACGATATTCATCTTAAAGGCAAGGAGACGTATCGGCTAGAAAATTTTAAAAAGGTCTATTTTTTATGCATCGTTTTTCCATGGATGAGCCCATCCCTTATTTTTCTTTCAAAATTTCGTATTCCATTTTTATTTGATATTATTTTTATGGCGCATTTTTCCTATTACATTTATCGGTTTGAAAAAGTTTCATTTTTTCAATTTTTGTATCATGTTAAAGTTTTTGGAGTTAACCCGATTTTGTATAAAATAAAAAAAATTTTTTGTCATGACAAAAAAACATAAAAAAATAGAAGCAATGAGCCGTGGGAGTGTTGTGAATCAGCAAAAGAGCCAGATATTATTTTGGATATTTTTTCCTATTTTTCTTGGTTTCAGCTTTCTAAGCGAATGGGGAGGGCCGCTGGCGGTCGACGCATTGTATAAAAGAGGCAAAATTTTATTTTTAAACGCATGCACCGGAGCCCAAGGGATTTTACCGGTGGAATTCTATACAGGTCAATTTGATGATAAGTTTTTTGGCCCGATCTCGGCAATATGCGCTGCACTTGCTTTTTTATATCTGGGGTTAAAGTTCCTGAACCGTTTAGCGGGTGCCAAACTCTTTTTTTACTTTTTTGCATATTTTTTGATCACAAAATGGGAAGCTCTTGTTTTTCCGCCCTATGGTGATTCTGCAAGCGGCCCGATGATGGAAGCGGTCTGGCTTTTACAAAATAATTTTGATTTTATGAAGTTATCGCAGCAGCCTTTGTTTATCATCGGAGGCCCTAAGGCCTATCTTTTTTCATTTTATCCGGGCTTTCAGGCGCTCTTAATGAAATGGACGCCGACGGCGACTGCATTTCTTGTAGCCAGCCACCTGATCACCTTCCTTTTTTCAGCAGCGATCATGGCGCTTTTTTTTAATATCTTATGCCGCATATGGAACGCAAAAACTGCATTTTTGCTATGTTTTTTGTTTCTTGCGTTGCCTTTAACGCAAAGTCAAATAGAACAGCTCAACATGGAGATCCCAACCCTGATTTTTATTATAGTGGCATTTTATTATTTGTCGAAAAAAGATATTTTTAAAGCAGCGTTATTCTCAGGTGTAGCGATCTTTGTCAAAATTTATGCGCTTTTTGCCGCAGCTACAGTATTTGCCGCAGGCCTGTTTTTATTTTTTTGTGATGATGAAAGGCGAGGGCGCCTTTCAGTATTGTTTTCAGCGATTCTTGCGATTACGTTCGCGATACTAGGGGCATGGCTGTTATGCTTTGTTATTAATCCTGGAAATGCGGTCGATAAGGTAGGCCCGTTTCAGGGGTGGCCCTTGATGGCACGATTTCCTGTCACATATTTTTTTCTCATCAGCGTAGCCGTTTATGGAGTTTTTGCGATCCGCTGTATTGTTGCCCAGGGGCGTGATTATTGGCAGCAATGTCTATCGTTTATCAAGGCAAACTTTTTAGTTGCCACGATGTTTGTTGCCTCTGCGGCGTGGTTCGTTTTATTTATCAACTCTTTATGGATCCCGCCGAGATACACGCTGATCTTATTCCCATCGCTAATGATCGTGGTCGCAAGCACGGCAATGTATTTTATTCGCAAGGAGAAAATAATGCAGCGTATTCTTATTGGCTTGATTGTCGTTGCGTTTCTTTCGTCCTACGGGGCAATGTATAAACCCCTTGCGATCGAGGATTATAGTGTTACCGAACGAAGCTTGGAATACCGAAATGATGTTAAATTGCACATGCGGCTTGGAAAAATTCTCAGTAGTCGTTATAGTGATTTAACGATTGCCACGCCTTTTAATTTTGCCCAGATGTTCGCGTTTCCTGAAATTGGGTTTGTGGACAAAAAACTTGACGTTATGATCTATCTTTTTCCCTGTCTTTATGGAGGGATAAAAAATTTTGACGGCATCGAGAATATGAATATGGCCAAAGTTTTGTGGGTGGGCGTAAATACGCCTTTCATGCGACCGCCCTATTTGCCAACCGGACCTCAAGATTTTATTATTGAAAAGATTTATGCTGGCAACAAGTCTGCTGTCTTGTTTATGGGCGGGTATTCTATTAACGCCGTTTATCATCAAGGGCAAGCGGTGATGAAGCGTCTAGAAGCCTCGGGACTCCTCAAAACTAACAAAAAGATTTATCACTAATCTTTCTTTGTTTCTATCCATAAGGTGTAAAAACTTAAAAATAAAATGCTCGGGAGCAGGTAGAGGAGAATACGACTGGCTGTGCACTCGAGACGCCACGTCAGATCAAAGTGGGCTGTTGTTAAGTAAACATACAAAAGACTTATCGCAAATCCCGCAAGGATCAATACCAAAACTCGTGATTCTTTGACGAGAAACCATTTTTTTAGATTGGCAATCGTTATCAGGGCAATTAGGCTCCAGGTCAAGATCCATCCTGGTGACATCATGGTTACTGCATAAAATTTTGTTGTTGTTAAAAAACCTTGAATGTTGCAATATTTCAGTTTATAGGCAAGAGGGTTGTAGAGGACCTCGCGCGTTGCCGGAGCAAGGAAGATTTTAAAGACAATCGTCGCAAGCCCGGTGATGGCTGCGCCAATAATCAGGTTTTTGATCAAAGATAAAGATTTTTTTCGATCGTATGCTTTATCGGCCAAAAAGAAACCTGATGTTATGACAATGAAAAGAAAGAGCAATACAAGGCCTTCATTCTTTGCAAATGGCATCATGCCCCAAAATAATCCTGCCAGTAACGCGATACGGTATTCTCGAGTTCGTAGGGTTAATATTAAAAGAATTGTGCTTGCCAATAAGTAATAAGCCAAAAGGACATCCGCATATTGTGTTGTACTCCAGAAAATATAAGAAGGGGTCGTTGTCAGCAGGAGTGCCGCGATCACCGCAACAGGACGCTTGATCAGCATGGACAGGCCAGCGTAAAGCAATAATCCGCACGAAAAACTAAAGATGACGCCAGTCATTGATGCCACTTCAATAATATTTTTTTGGAAAACAGAAAAAATCCAAGCATTAATTAAAGGCAAGAGCAGCGGATAGCTTGGCTGGGTATGTGCATGCAGCCGGGTTAAGTCTGTCCAATGAGTTTCTCCATAGATAATAAATTTCGCTTTCATATTATAAAGACCCCAGGCGTCCCATCCGCCAAAAGGGAATTGTTGCGATAGAATGCCAATGATAATGGCGGCGATGATCCAGCAAATAGCTGTTGTGATATGAAAAGTAATTTCATGTTTTATTTTTTCAACAGGCTGGAGGCGAGAAGCCTTTGGTACATAAAAGAAATTCAAAGCTGCAAGCAGAAGAAGCATTAATATGTTAATTGCAAGTAATCCAATCTGGCTAAATTGTCCGCAGGTTAAGAGAAGAAAGAAGGTAAGATCTGCAGAAATGCCTAAGCCTAATCCAAGGGCGAGTGCGCAGTGAAGGAAAAAAGAGATTTTTGTTTTTTCACCTAAAATCAAACGAATTAAAAGAAAGCCGATAAGAAAAGAAATGCTATAAGCAAACAGATTGATCATAGGTTTCTTTCTGCGATGATTTTTCCGTACATGTTGATCTGTAAAGGCTTTGCATTGATAATCTTTAGAATTCCCATGGCTTTTTCCGGAGTTGAGCAGTTAATGATGCTGTAGTGATGATCTGAATTGTTAAGGTCTAAAATTGTTGGTGCCAGCATGTATTGGGCAAGCATAAATTGTCCATCGTTTCCCTCGGCTGTTGCATCGCCATCAGTTAGGAACCCAGCGATGCGGATACCGCTTAGTGATTTTTTAAGATCAGCGTATTGGATCCCGGGTTCTAGCGGAGGCCTTTGTTGCTCACGTACGATCTGCGCCATGACCCCAAAGAATCCAGAAACAAAATTCGTCACGATGAGAAGCGAGGCTAAGGCAATGACAAGGATGCGGAAATATTTTAACAGGGGCATGTTCACTCTTGATTTTGGTTAAGGGTTCCGAGATATTAAAATTATTATATCTTAAAATAAGTCGACAGGCAACAGGTCGGTCTTCGTTCTTTACAGAGTAATATAATTTTGCTATAAATAATAGTCATTTTTAACGTGCTTTGTTCTTTTAGAAGAGAATTTATGAAATTTGCGCCGTGCCCATAACTATCTTAGATTTAAAATAGGGAAGTTGGGGCCGGCGCATCCATCCTAAAAGAACATCAGTGTAGATGCGCCTGTAGCTCAGCTGGATAGAGCTCTAGTCTTCGGAACTAGGAGTCGGGGGTTCGAATCCCTCCAGGCGCGTTTTTTATTCTCTCCCTTTGCCGCTTTAAAAAGAAATTCAATTCATCCTTTACAATAAAAATTAAATTTTATATGATGAGTTATACCCAATCATTAATTTTAGAGAATTTCAATGACACCTGCAGACGTTTTAAGAAAAACACCTCTTTATGAAGACCACCTCAGCCTGAAAGCAAAAATGGTTTCGTTCGGCGGCTGGTCCATGCCCGTTCAATATACGAGCATCCTTGATGAGTATGGGCAGTGTCGTAAAGCCACAGCGCTTTTTGACATCTGCCACATGGGTGAATTTATTGTCGAAGGGGATTTGGCCTTAAGTTCTCTTCAGAAAATATTTACCGCGAATTTAGATAACCTTGCCGTTCATCGTTCCCGTTATGGATTAATGCTGAATTCTAAAGGCGGTGTTATTGACGACCTCATTATTTTTCGTTTAGCAGAACAGAAATATTTTCTTGTCGTAAACGCGGCCAACATTGAGAAAGATTTTTTGCATATTCAGCAAATGATAGGCGCAAAGGTGCGCTGTGAGAATATTTCCGATAGAACAGGAAAACTTGACCTTCAAGGCCCTCTTGCACGTGACGTCCTGGCTAAGCTTTGTCCTGGCATTGTTAAACTGAAATATTTTCAATCGGATACATTTTCTCTTTTGGGAGAATCATGTCTCGTCAGCCGTACCGGGTATACTGGAGAGCTTGGATACGAAATTTTTTATCCTTGGTCAAAGACAAAAATATTGTGGCAGAAAATTTTGGAAAATGATAAAGTGAAACCTGCAGGATTAGGCGCGCGAGATATTTTGCGCATTGAGATGGCCTACAGTCTTTATGGCCATGAGATCAATGAGGATATTTCGCCGCTTGAGGCCGGACTTGATGCGTTTGTGAATTTCGAAAAAGATTTTATTGGCAGGGACGTTCTTTTAAAGCAAAAAGAAAAAGGACAGATGCGCCGCATGGTTTATTTTATATCTGCGGACCGTCGATCTCCGCGTCAGGGTAATCGGCTTTTTTCGTTGGATAAAAAAGATATTGGGGAAGTGACCAGCGGAACATTTTCGCCCGCCTTGCAAAAAGGAATTGGGATCGGGCGTGTTTTGGCTGATACGGATGCCGCTTTAGATGCTGTTTTTTTTGGTTCTGATCAAAATTTCGCGTCGGGACAGATATGTCAAAAACCATTTTATCATCACGGAACTTTAAAAAAATAAAAAGGAGCTAGGGTATGGGAAACGAAGAGGAATATTTGTTTACCAAAGAGCATGAATGGGTTTATTTTGACGATACGGTTGCTGTTGTCGGTATTGCAGAATATGCGCAATCCGCCCTGGGAGATGTCACCTATGTTGAACTTCCTGAGATCGGTGAGGATGTTGAGCAATTTGAACAGTTTGCCGCAGTGGAATCCGTCAAGGCGGCTAGTGATATCTTTGCCCCAGTTTCTGGAAAAATTTTAGAAGTTAACAAGAAATTAGATGCTAATCCTGAGCTCATTAATAAATCCTGCTACGACAAGGGATGGATTGCGAAGATTCAACCCTCTGACTTGGCGGAAAAAGGGAATTTGATGAGCGCAGAAGAATATCAGAAATTTCTAGAAGGGCTCGAAAATTGAGCAGCTTTATTGCCAATACGGACAGTGATGTTCGGTCGATGTTGCAGACAATAGGTGTCAGGTCCATTGACGACCTGTTTGCGGATATCAAGTCACGTCACGCACCGAAATCTTTTAATGTTCCGCAAGGAAAATCTGAGTTCGAGGTTCTTGAACGTCTTTATGGGCTTGCGGCGCATAATGCATCGCGCTTGATCTCATTTTTGGGCGCAGGGTATTACGATCATTATGTCCCTGCGGCTGTTAGTGCCCTTGCCTCACGTTCTGAATTTTATACAGCCTACACACCCTATCAGCCTGAATGTTCTCAAGGAACCCTTCAAGCCCTTTTTGAATATCAAAGTATGATCTGCGCGCTCACGGGTATGGACATTTCTAATGCCTCTCTTTACGATGGAGGAACAGCCCTTTTTGAAGCCATGATGATGGCACTGCGTATCACAGGCCGCAAGAAAATTATTATGGATGGCGGGGTAAGCCCTATTTATCGCACAATTATTCGCAGTTATACAACAAATCTTGATATTGTTTTTGAAGAAGCCCCGGTTGTTCATGGTCGCAGCGATCGCACAGCGATTCAAAAAATGTTCGATAAGGAAACGGCGGCGATTATTTTACAAAATCCAAACTTTTTCGGTGCTATTGATGATCATAGCGATATTGTTGAGGCCGCACACAATCAAGGTATTCTTGTGATAGAAAGTGTTTATCCAATTTCATTGGGTCTTTTAAAGACACCGGCGGAAATGGGTGTCGATATTGCAACGGGTGAAGGCCAAAGTTTGGGATTACCGCTTAGCTTTGGAGGCCCGTATTTAGGGTTTATGGCAACGCGCAAAGAATATGTACGTAAAATGCCAGGCCGCATTGTAGGGGAAACGGTTGACACAAAAGGACGACGCTGTTTCGTCAATACGCTCCAAGTTCGCGAACAACATATCCGCCGTGAAAAAGCTAATTCAAACATTTGTACGAATGTCGCTTTATGTGCGATTCAAGCCACGATTTTTATGTCTCTTCTGGGCCGAACCGGGCTTAAAGATTTAGCCCAGCTGATTTGTGACAAAGCAGAATTTGCACGTCAAGAGCTTGGAAAGATTAAAGGGGTGGAGGTCAAGCGAAGCTCACCGACATTTAACGAGTTTACGGTTTGCCTTCCCCAAAAGGCCATGGATATTATTCCTAAAATGATTAAAGAAGGTTTTGCGCCAGGGTTTCCGCTGTCTCGCTATTATCCAAAGATGGATAATTATCTTCTGATTGCCGTAACTGAAAAACGCACCAAAGAAGAGATTGTAGGTTTTGCCAAAGCGCTCGAAAGAGTTTTATGAAATTAATTTTTGAAAAAAGCACAGCAGGCCGAAAAGGTTTTCAGCTTCCGAAATCCGATGTGGGCACGCACGCTCAGATCCCAGCTCCATATATAAGGAAGACAGATTGCTTATGGCCAGAGGTTTCCGAACTTGATGTTGTCCGTCATTTTACCCAGCTGTCCCAACTGAATTTTTCTGTGGATACTAATTTTTATCCGCTAGGCAGCTGTACCATGAAATATAATCCGAAATTTACCGAGCAGGCCGCGGCCATCAAAGGCTTTGCAGACCTTCATCCATTGCTACCGCAGCTTGATCATTCACTCGTTCAAGGGGCGCTGGAAGTTTTGTATGACATGGATCGTTTATTGTCTGAAATAACCGGAATGGATGATTTTACCATGCAGCCCTTAGCAGGAGCGCACGGAGAATTGACCGGGGTTATGCTCATTGCGGCGTATCATCGTTTAAAGGGGAACAAAAAGACGCATATTATTATTCCCGATTCTGCGCATGGAACAAATCCTGCCAGCGCTGCCATTGCGGGTTATGATATCGTGACCATTCCGACAGATGACAAAGGAGCCCTCGATTTTAATAAATTAAAAAGCCTTGTGAATGATCAAACCGCAGGGCTCATGTTAACATGTCCGGACACCTTGGGATTGTTTAATCCTGATATCGATAAAATCACCGATGTGATTCATGCCGTGGATGGTTTAGTTTATTATGACGGCGCAAACTTGAATGCCTTGCTAGGACGGGCCCGGCCGGGGGATCTGGGTTTCGATGTTGTTCATATTAATCTTCACAAGACGTTTGGCACGCCTCATGGAGGCGGTGGGCCAGGCGCTGGACCCGTCGGTGTTAAGCGAAAGCTATCCCATCTTCTTCCCATCTCGCGCGTTGTCAAAGCCAAGGACAATACGTATGCGCTGAATTATGATTATCCGGATTCCATTGGTTATGTCGCATCCTTTTATGGTAATTTTGGCGTGATTTTAAAGGCTTATGCCTATATTTTAATGTTAGGAAAAGAAGGATTAAGGGATGTCAGCGATCATGCGGTCTTGAATGCCAATTACATCATGGAACGGTTAAAAAAATATTTTCATCTGCCGTTTGACCGCCATTGCATGCATGAATGCGTATTTTCTGCCGTGCGTCAAGAAAAAAAAGGTGTCCATGCCGTGGATATCGCCAAGTTTTTGATCGATCAAGGTATCCATCCGCCCACGATTTATTTTCCTTTGATTGTCAGAGAAGCCATGATGATAGAGCCTACCGAAACCGAATCTAAAGAAGCCATGGATATCTTTATTGATGCGATGATAAGGGCTGCCGAACTTGCTGAAAAAGACCCTCAATCTTTTAAGCAGTTTCCTTGCACCATGCCGATCACGCGTCCCGACGAGGTAAAGGCGGCAAAAGATATCCATTGTAATTTTTTTGCCAAGCAATAAGCGCTATGGACCTTCGTGTTATTTCGCTTTCTACTCCGGAAGAAAATATTTTATTTGATCAAGTTCTTCTCGAACGAGCTGAACAGGGTTTGAGCGGCGAGGTTTTGCGTTTTTGGGAAAGCGAAAAGACATTTATTGTTCTTGGAAAAACTTCACAAGCAGGAAAAGAAATCGTTGCCGATCATGTGGAGCGCGACCATGTCCCTGTCATTCGTAGGACAAGCGCCGGCGGAGTTGTGGTGCAGGGTAAAGGGTGCCTTAATTTTACGCTGATCCTTTCAAAGGCACGTAATCCAGAGCTCATAACCATTACCTCATCGTATACTTTTATCCTTAATAAAGTTGTTTCTGCGCTTGATAGCTTAGGTGTCAAGGCGTCTTTTTATCCTCCCTGTGACTTGGCGTTGACGCACAATCAGCGCAAGTTTTCCGGCAACGCGCAACGGCGCGGCAAGAAATTTATTCTTCATCATGGTACGGTTTTACATCATTTTGATATTCGTCTTGCGGAAAAATATTTACAGCTTCCTGAAAAGATGCCGGTCTATCGCGAGGGCCGTTTTCATCAAGATTTTATGGCAAACATCGATCAGGATCCCAGAGATATCATTGCTGCCTTTGCTAAAGTTTTTAGAACCAGCACGATGAATCATCGCGTTGCTGCTCAAGAGCTTACGTATTGTCAACGCTTGTTAAAAGAGGGTAAATTCCAAGGCAAATTATATTGACATTCGTAATATCGTCTATATAATACACTTAATAAAAGAAATATACTAGTGCCAGAATCGGCAAGGAGAAACAATGATGAAAAGAATATTTTGCATCCTTTTAGTTGTTATCATGATCTTTCTTGCTTTGCCCGCACAAAGTTTTGCTGGTTTAGTTGATTGGGAAGCGAGAAATCGATATCTCAAAGCGCAGGAAGAAGCTGCCAAGACAACGTCTCAAGACCCTAAAATGAGCAAAGACCTTCCGCATTGGATGCAAGTAGAACCCACCGTTAAAACCGATGAGGAGAAAAAATTTGACGTTAATAAGGATGGTATTTTTCAGCCGGCAGAAACCAAGGTTTATCTTCGCACGGTGTCTCAAGAGGTTCAGGACGGCAGCGGTTTAAATGTTGCTGGCAGAAATGTTCAAAATTCTGAAGTTTTGAAAGAATATGATGCGAACAAAGACGGGATTGTTTCAAAGCTTGAATCAGAAAAAATGAAGAAAGATTCATTGTAGTATCATGGGTTTTTAAAGATTTGCCTGCTGTCAACATGCGGGCTTTTTTCTTGGAAAATATGCCCCGACCTTGTCGCTCCCATCTCAGGATTATCAAAAAATTTTTAAATCTTATTTTTTTTGTTTTGGCGGCAGGCGGACTTGTCGCAATCTTCTCGTTCCCTCTTTTTGCCGAAACATTACCTGAAAACAAAAAAACAACTGCGTATCAATCTTACCTTGATTCCTTTGAAGAAATTTATAAGCTGATGGCGGAGAATTATTATTATCCCGTGAATCGAAAAGATTTCGATCGTTTTATTGTGAAATTTAATTCAGAAATTTTTAAAAGTTTAGAGGATCAAAATACGGTTAATGATTTTGCCATGATGCGATCGGGTGCTTTTTTGGTTGATTATCTTAAAACAAAAGATGATCGATTTTCCGCGCTTTATCCGCCGCAAGTGGCTAAAGAGTATGAGCAGGAAGTTTTGGGCGTCCGGGTCGATCTGGGTATTACAGGGAGTCGTTGCGCAGAAGGATATTGTGTCAGTTTTGTTGAGTCACGGGCGGATGCCTTTGAAAAAGGATTGCGGCCAAATGATGTGATTACAAAAATTGATCACCGTCCTTTGGCCTCCATGACAGATGAAGAGATCCAGAAGGCGTTAACACCGGAAATGAACAAAGCTTTTATGCTTGAATACCGTCGGCCAAACGTTGATGGCCTGACAACGATTACGGTGACAAGCAAGGAATATTTCAAAGAGACAGTTTTCCCCGTCACGATTCCTTACCCGGGCATTTATTGCCTGGAGATTCGCCAGTTTAATCGCATGACGGCAGCGGATTTTTCAAAATATCTTTTTTTGATCAACCAGCAGAAGAGCGTTGGGCTCATTTTGGACTTGCGGGGAAATCCGGGCGGCCCGCCTTTGGCCGCCAGAGAAATTGTGTCGTTTTTTCTTCAGCCTGAGAAAAATTTTGTTTATTTTGAACGCAAAGGAGATACGCGTAATTACTTAGATGTCCCCAAAGTCCCGGAAGAATATCGCTATCCGCAGCCGATCATTATTTTGGTCAATGAAGGAAGCGGAAGCGCTTCAGAACTTTTTTCCGGAGTTATGCAAAAAGAACGCCATGCCGTATTGATGGGGACAAACACAGCCGGGCAGGTTTTTTTAAAAAGCATGTTTAATCTTAAAGATGGAGCCATGCTTCTTTTGGTCACGGCCCGCGGGCATTTTACCGATGGAAATGTGTTTGATTTTAACGGTTTGACCCCGGAGTATCGTACGGATGCAAAGGGGGCTGATTTGGTTTATTTTGCGGCAGGGTATTTGTTGGGACTGGCAAATAAAAAATAAAACGCGAGGATCAAGGAGATTTTTGTGGGCGCTATTCTTTTAAAAGTATTTTTGTTCCAAATCCTGGTTGCCGCAGTTGTAATTTTTGTTTTAAGCAGAATTTTACACCGTCAGCTCGAAGAACTGGCGATCAAGAAGCTGGATTACCTTAAGCTTGATGCTGAGGAAAGCAAGATTGAGACTCTTACGCTGATTGCTCCAGGAAAAATTTCTTTGTCCGTTCAAAATAAAATCGCTCATGTGTGTCAGCGAAAGTTTGGCCGGCCCTTGACATTTGTTTTAAAAACAGATAAAACGCTTAAAAGCGGATTAGTGATTGTGCTTAAAAAGATTACGATTGATTTTAGCTTGGTCGGCCGGCTTAAAGAAGGCGGAGTGATTCGATCATGACAGTGAACGTTAAGACAATTGTGATTATCCCAGCCTTGAACGAAGAAGATAGTATTACTGAAGTCATTAAAGATATTCAGGCATTACAGATAGCGGATATTATTGTTGTTGATGACGGTTCAACAGACAACACAGCGCTAGCTGCCAAAAAAGCAGGTGCGCGCGTTGTGTCCTTGCCGTTTAATCTTGGTATTGGTGCCGCGGTACAAACCGGTTACAAGTATGCTCGACGCTATGGATACGACATCGCGGTTCAGGTCGATGCGGATGGCCAGCATGACGTCCAATATTTAAGGCCGTTGATCGCGCCAATCCTCGCCAATGAACGCGATGTGGTGATTGGAAGCCGTTTTTTGCCGCCATTTTCAGGATATCGTTCATCGTTCATTCGTCGGCTTGGAATTCATTTTTTTACCCGTCTGATCAGCCTTTTAACCGGCGTTCAGGTAACAGATCCCACATCAGGTTTTCGGGCTTGCAACCAAGCCATGATCAATGTTTTTGCTGATGATTATCCATCAGACTTTCCTGAGCCCGAGGCCATTGTCGAAGCAAAAAATGCATCTGCGCGTATCGGGGAAGTTGCCGTGGTGATGCACCCTCGCCTCACTGGGCATTCATCGATTCGCTATCTTAAGACCGGCTATTACATGATCAAGGTCACATTTGCGATCTTTTTGCGAACCATTCAACAAAAAAATAAAAAAGGACATCCATTATGATAAAAATCTTTACTCTGGGTATCTTAATAATTTTTGTGTTTTTGATTATCCAATTGTGCCGCTCAGGCCGGCTCACATTTAAGTATGCCGTTGGCTGGCTCTGCTTTGGTGCGATCGGGATCATAGGGGCTATCTTCGATAATTTCGTTAGCGTTCTTGCGCATCGATGCGGATTCATCGTGACAAGCAATTTTGTTTTTTTTGCGTTAATGATTTTTTTCATCATCCTGAGCCTTTTTTTAACAACGTTTTTGTGCCAGCAAAATAAACGCAATGATATCATGGCGCAAAAAATTGCGATCATGGCGCTGGAGCTTGATTATCTCAAAGAACGATCAAAAAAAGATCATGGATAAACCCTTAGTTTCCATCGTGATACCGGTGTATCGTGCCGAGCGCACCATTGCCTTAACCCTTGAGGCGTTAGAACGTCAATCTTATCCTGGCCCTAAAGAAATTATTGTTGTTGATGACGGATCCGATGACAGCACCGCAAGCATCATCAAATCTTTTCCAAAAGTGATTTATTACTATCAAAAGAATCAGGGCCCGGCGGCCGCGCGTAATCATGGTTTTGAATTGTCGCATGGCGCCTTTGTTTTTTTTACGGATTCGGATTGTATTCCTGAACCCTTGTGGATCGAAAAATGTCTTCAGGGATTTTTAAACGAAAATATCGGCGTTGTCTGCGGAAGCTATGGCATTGCTAACGTGACTTATCTTCTTGCCCGCTGCATCCATGCCGAGATCGTTTATCGTCATCGGTATCACATGCCGGATTTTCCCAAGTCTTTTGGCAGCTATAACTTTTGCGCGAGACGTGAAGTTTTTTCTGCGGTTTCTGGATTCAATACTGCGTATCGTAACGCAAGCGGGGAAGACAATGATTTAAGTTATAAAATTTTGCAATCCGGATCAAAAATCTTCTTTGCGCGCCATGCGCTTGTTAACCATTTTTTCCCAACCCGCATTTTAAAATACTTGAAAGAACAATTTTGTCATGGTTTTTGGCGGGTGCGGATGTATCGCGATCATCCCCGTATGGCCTTAGGTGACGACTACACGTTCTGGAAAGATATCATTGAGCCGCCGCTTGTTTTGTCCATCATTTTTTTGATTCTCCTGGGGGGATTTTTTGGCGCAGTTTTTACGGCCTGGGCATTTGGAATTCTCATTGCCTTGTCTCTTGTTGAGCTCGTGTTCTCTTTTCGCATGATCAAGGCTCCGCTTCAGGCGGTCTTCTTTGCCTTTATTATGCTGTTGCGAGCCTTTTCACGAACCCTTGGATTCGTTGCCGGGGTCATTATGTTTTTCCTTCCGAAATCTTTTAAAAAAATTCATTAAACCGTTGCAAATAGATATAGTTGTGATAATATAAGTACGCTTATATATTAATATATTTGTCTATAACAAATTAACCGTCTTACCAAAAAAAAGATGGCCTATCATACGCTACTAGGGTTTAAAAAAGAACCGTTCTCAACGAGCCCGGATCCTCACTTTTTTTATCTGACCAAAGAACATGATATGGCTTTGACAAGCATCTTGATCGAGCTTCGTTTACGACGAGGCTTGGCGGTAATTTTGGGTGATATTGGCACCGGAAAGACAACTCTCTCCCGCAAACTTCTGCAAGAGCTTCGCGATCGCGGCAACATTATTTTTCACATGATCCTTAATCCTGATTTTGAAACCGAAGAGCAATTCTTAACATCTCTGTTACGAAATTTCAATATTGATTTTCCTTCCTCGCCCGATGCCTCGCTCGACAAGGTGAAGATCCTTGATTTGCGCGATGCCATTGAGCGTTTTCTGATTCAAAAAAGTGAAGAGCGCCAAACGATCATCCTTATTGTCGATGAAGCGCAAAAATTAAATATGGTCACCCTCGAAGTTTTGCGTGTCCTTCTCAATTTTGAAACCAACGAATATAAATTAATTCAACTCGTTCTGCTGGGACAGCTTGAACTTTATTCAAAGATCGTTTCGATCCCTAACTTTATTGACCGCGTGAGTTTTAAATATACGCTTAATCCGCTGGATATCCAGGAGACAAAAGAGTTGATCAACTTTCGTATCCGTCAGGCAGGATACGAAGGGAGCATGCAGCTTTTTGATGATGAAGCCATGAGCGAGATTTATAATTATACGCGTGGATATCCGCGTCATATTACGATGCTCTGCCATAAGGCGCTTAAGGAGCTGATTTTGCAGAATAAAGAAATTGTGGATAGAAAAATTATTCAAGACCTGCTTGAAAAAGAACAAAAATTTGGCTGGGGACGCGCGGAAAATTTTCGACGTGCAACTCATCCGATTGGATCGTAAATTAGTTATAAAACTGGTTTTTTAATTTATTTAACGCAATGGCAAAAAAAGAAACCGCCGAACAAAAATTATTACGCATCATTGAAGATGGCAGCGGAGCAGCCGCGGCAAGTACAGGCGCTCCTCAGGTAGCTATGGCCTCAAATGCGGCGCAGGATGTTGCCGTAGCCGTGAAGGGAGCCGGGGTTTCGATCCCGCCTGTTTTTGCAATCTTAGCCGATAAGCTTCAAGCAATGACCGGGACATTGCTTGGAAAAACATTTGGCTTGAAGCAAATTAATACCATTCTCATCATTTTGATTGTTTGCGCTGGAGTTGCCTTGGGAATTTTTTATAAAAGTGAATCAACGATGATTGACAAGGCTATTGATTTTTCAAAAACCCTGGAACCTTCTGATGCGGCTGGAATGATTCGCGTCCTCCCCCAATACGAACCGCTGGCGTCTTTCCTGGAGGTTATTTTGAAGCGTAATCTGTTTCGGCCCTATGAAAAAAAAGAAGAAGTTATTGCCGATGCCCCTACCGGATCGGAAAAGGTTGCCGCCAAGGTCAAGGAATTTAAACTTGTCGGGATTTCGTGGCTCGACGCTCCGGATTCGGCATCGATCATGGTTGAGAAGGCTGACGGAGCAACGATCTTTTTAAAGGCCGGAGATACCGTAAGCGATGTGCTGGTCAAGAAAATTTTTGCCGATCGCGTTATATTTAGCTACGACGACCAAGAAATGGAAGTCCGACTGTGAAACAACATTATCTAAAATTTTGCATGATGGCAAGCGTCTTGGTTTTCTTGCTTGGCAGCCCTTTTGGCTTTGCCCAAGAGTCAGCAACGGCGCCTTCCGCAGTAAAGGCTCCGGCAGCAAAACCCAAAAGCGTATCGCCTGCGCCATCAACAAAAGTTGCTCCCGCATCCCAAGACCAGGGCAGCGCGCAAGCCAGCTCATCAAAAGAAACATCTGTCTTGCTTCCAGCCTCCTTTGGCCAACCCAAAGAGATTGTTTATGAAACAATATCTCAGCCTCTTTCCGAGCGTATTGGCCGCAAGATTACGCTTGATGTGCGCGACATGAACATTTTGGATGTTATTAAATTTTTGGCGATTAAAGGGGATTTTAACGTGGTCACAAGCAAAAGCGTCGAAGGCCGTGTCACGCTTTATTTAAAAAGTGTTTCAATTCGCGATGCCTTGGACATTATCCTTATTTCGAACAATCTGGCGTTTCAGGTTCAGAACGACATTATTCATGTTATGTCGGATCCTGAATATGAAGCCGCCTATGGAAGAAAGTTTAGCGATCGCAGCATTGTCAAGGCCGTTCATCTGACGTACACAAAGCCAGGCTATGTTTTGGCCACGTTGGAGAGTGTCAAAAGTGCGCTAGGGAAAGTGGTTATTGATGAAGATACCGGAACCGTGGTCATGATTGATACCCCCGAAGCCGTCGCGCGTATGGACAAGGCGATTGCGGACATTGAAAAACCTATGGAGAGTTTTGTTTACAGCTTGCAATACGCCAAGGCGGATGTCTTGGTGGAAAAATTAAAGGCGCGTATTGATGCCAATGCCGTTGGATCAATTACCGCTGATGAGCGTTCGAATCAAATTGTGGTGCGCGCGCTTCCCGGCCGCAAGAAGGAAATTTTTGAAGTGATCAAACAGCTTGATACAAAGACCAAGGAGGTCTTGATCGAAGCGCAAATTGTTCAAATTGTCATTAAGCCAGAGTTTGATATGGGCATTGACTGGAGTTTGGATTTTAAAGATAGCTCTGATAAAGAAATTAAGAAGCTGGCCTTTGAAAATGTTTATTTGAACGAAAGCAAATTGACAACTACGGATGCGCTTTACAATAATTTTGGAAAGATTGCGATTGGTAATGTCGGCATTGGGCATTTTATCACGAGCCTTCGTGCCTTAAAGCAGGTTAATGATACAAAAATTCTTTCAAATCCGAAATTGCTTGTGACAAATAATGAAGAGGCAAAAATTCATATCGGCGACACCATTCCTTATATTATTTCCACAACAACCGGTTCAGGGGACAACGCCGTAACCAGCGAAGATGTCCGTTTTGTCGACGTTGGATTAAAGCTGGTTGTCATGGCTACCATTAATGACGAAGACTATGTGACCATGCGTTTAAAGCCGGAAATTTCAACCGTGGTTGGTTACATCACGTCCAAAGGCGGCGGGATTCCGCAGATCAATAAAACAGAAGTTGAAACAAGCGTTATCGTGAAAGATGGCATGACGATTATCATGGGAGGGTTGAAGGCCGATACAAAAAGCCATGTCAAAAAAGGTTTTCCGGTGTTGATGGACATTCCGATCCTTGGAAAAATGTTCAGCGCCACAAGCGATTCTATTCAAAAGACCGAAATCGTGATTTTTATTACGCCGCATATTGTTGAAGGCAGTGAACATTTTATGGATAAGGAAAATACGATCAAGCCGTACAAAGATTATACAAAAGATAATTAGAAACGAAAGGATTGTCATGAAACAAGATGGAGAATACCTGCGCCGAAAAATTCTAATAGGAGCATCTCTTTTTTGTTTTATCCTTTTGATGGCCATGCCCCTGGGGGCGCAAGAATCGGCAAGCATGAAAGCGGAAGATACGGTTGCGCAAAAAAATTCTGTTGAATCTAAAGAGCCCATGGAAAACACGGTCATTGAAGGAGAATTATCGATTGATAATATTCTAAATGATTCTGTTGAGGCTTCGGCAAAACAAGAAACGCCGCCTTCGCCTGAGGACCAGCAATTTGTCCGTATCAATCAAAGCTTGAAAAATCTCATTGAAGAAAATCAAGAACTCATGCAGCAAAAAGATGTATTGCAAAAAGATATTGAGGCTCTGCGCGGGGAGCGCATGGTTCAGGAGACGCGTTTGCGTACCTTGGCGCGAGAGCGCGTCAGCACGCTAAAAAAATCACAGGTGATCGACAGCGTGACAGCATCGTACGAAAAGGAGATTCAGAATTTAAAGAAAGAACTTGAAGATGTCAAGCAAAGCAAGCCTGAGGTGACGGCAGTGCAAGAGCCGGGACATGTGTCCCAAGAAACAGCCGTGGCAGCCCCCGTACGGGAGCAATCCGCGCAACAATCAGCAGCTCCGATCGCGGTCATGCGCGGCGCCGCCGACATGGCGCTCGAAATGGGAAAACTCGTTGAGGAAAATCAAATCCTTCGCAAAGATACCATCAAACTGCATTACAATTTGGCTAATTTATTTTTTGAACAAGGCCGGTATGATATGGCAAGCGTTGAGTATAATCGCGTGCTTGATCTGATGCCGCAAGATGCGGCCACACATTACAACCTGGCTTTTGTAAGCGCGGAATATTTGAAAGATTATCCGACAGCCATTGAGCATTATAAAAAATATTTAACCCTCGCGCCAACAGCGGATGATATCGGATTTGTCAAGGGTCAGATTCTTCAATTACAATTAAAAGTGCAAAATAAAATTGACTCCTATGTGGACAAAGATGAGGGCCAAACAGACTTACCGCTTAAGTAGTTGGCAGTGATGATGTTAAGAGGTTTTTTTTACTGAAAGGGTTTTCTTTCGAATTTTGTGCAAGATGATATTTTACAGTAACTTACATTGAAAATATGCATAACATATTTTATACTTATGATTGGAAAGGAAGCTTAAAAAAGTTATATTATTTTTTAAGCAGAGGGATGAAAAAACGTTATTATTTTATTCATTATTCTTCTAAGCTTTCTTCCCAGCGAAGCAAAAATTGTCTTGCTTCTATGATTTTTTTCCTTTTTTGTTTCGTTGGAAGCAACCTGCTGTTTTCAGCGCCGATATGCGCCCAGGTCTATACCGGCGGCAGTGGTGCCGGCGGCGCATCAGCTTCCGGTGATCGAACTCAATATGAGTATGTTGCCTTTACGACCTCGCCCGAAGATACCCTCGAGGAAACTGTTTTTACGCGCCAGCCTGTTATAAAATTGTATTATGGAACAGGAGCGCAGGACACATCAACGTCTGCCGCAAGCCAAGTTGTCAATATTTCTATTTACAATAATGCCGGAAATGGAACCCTCTCGGGAACAACGTCACTTACGCTCTCCGGCGGTCAAGTGGCGGCTACGAATCTTTCCATCGACAAACTAGGAGAACTCTACACGCTCTTGGCCACGCCTGCCACCAAGGGCGCGGCTGGGATATCCAATGCATTCAATATTGTTAACGCGAGCACCGCTGCAGCGGCAACATCATCATCGTCAGAAACAATAGAATCCATGGCTCTTGACGGGGGAAGCACATTGAGTGTTTCAGGCACGTTCTACACCCTGGGCGCCTCGTCAAGCTCCGACATCTACGGACAACTTAATAGTATTCAATCAAAAACGGATACCATTAACTGGCTTGCGATTGATGAGCTTGTGACCAATATGCGCGGTGCAGGATCTTACTTATCCGAGATAAGAAGTAAGACACGTGACATTAACTGGCTTGATATCGGGGTTTTGCTGGCAATACAGAGCAAGCAAACGGCTGTTTTGGGAGAGATTAACGCAGCCACCAGCGGGCTTAGCACCGTAGACTGGGGCAGTATCACGGCCATGGCCGCCCTCGTCTCATCCATTAAAAAAGACACAGATACGATCGTCTGGAGTGACATTTCAAAGATTTTAGAGGAAGTAGAAGGTGATCTTCCGGGCACCTTAAAAGCCATAGTTACGTCAACTTTGAGTGCTGCTCAAAGCGCCTCGACCTATGCGGCTAATGCTTCGGCGAGTGCGGCTAACGCAGCAACTTATGCCGCAAGTGCCTCCACATGGGCGGCAGCGTATCTTCCAGGTATTTATACTTATGCGGCCAACGCCTCAGCCAACGCGGCCAACGCGGCGACTTATGCGGCTAATGCTTCGGCGACAGCAACAGCAATAACAACAACATTGACAAGGATGGATGGTGTTCTTTCGTCAGCGCGAAACTATGCGGCCAATGCGTCGGCCAGCGCGGCGACAGCTTCAACCTATGCGGCGAATGCTTCGGCAAGTGCCGCTAACGCAGCGACTTATGCCGCAAGTGCCTCCACATGGGCGGCAGCATATCTTCCAAATATTTATACGTGGTCTAACAATGCTCAGACCTATGCGGCCAATGCGTCGGCCAGCGCGGCGACAGCTTCAACCTATGCGGCCAGCGCTTCGACCTATATCGCAAATACCCTTGTTCCGTGGGTGTCGTCTATCAAGGCAAAAACAGATCTTTATGACGGGCAGGTGGTATCTCTTGCCGCGAGCATTTCAGCCATCAAAGTAAAAACAGACACCATTAATTGGCCTGCGATCACTGCGATGGCCACAAGCGTTGCCGCCATCAAGGCAAAAACAGATACCATTACCTGGTCAAATGTTTCAGACATCTTGACGTATGTATCTGCGATTAAGTCAGCCACGGATCATATGGAGCCCATTGTTTCATCAAACTATGCTTCAATTCAAGGCATGAAGACAAGTGTTGCAGAGATCAGGACATTTGCCTCAGCCGCGTCACAAAATGCTTTAAATGCTTATAACGCTGCTGTAAGTGCGCATACCGATGCCCATAATGTTTATACAGATACCCAGGTGATGCGGCCTATGCTTTCAAGCATGGCAACGAGCGTGACGGCGATCAAAGCCCAGACCGATACGATCCCTGCGCTTACCACTCTTGCCTCTAACGCATCCGCGAATGCGGCAACCGCTGCAAGCCTTGCCGGGACAGCGTCGAGTTATGCCACCTATGCGTATAATGCTGTGACAGCCATGGCCACAAGTGTGACAGCGATCTTAAGCGCTGCGGGAAGCGCGTCAAGTCGTGCCTTGGACGCTTACAACGCTGCTGCAAGTGCTTCAAGTCGCGCCTTGGACGCTTACAATGCTGCCGCAAGCGCTCATACCGATGCCCATAATGTTTATACAGATACCCAGGTGATGCGGCCTATGCTTTCATCAAGC
>Ga0172369_10000393_pt1 | contig 65699 bp, 52 predicted proteins | sample LakKiv25m_FD_114539 | JGI IMG/M metagenome (GOLD analysis project Ga0172369, IMG submission 114539) | Freshwater microbial communities from Kabuno Bay, South-Kivu, Congo - kab_022012_11.25m | ecosystem: Environmental > Aquatic > Freshwater > Lake | place: Democratic Republic of the Congo... | reverse complement strand
CACCTTGGCGCGTTGCTCGATGGTCACTTTGCCCGCGTGACGGACGATGTTCGTCCCCGGCGCCTCGTAGAAGTGGCTGCGGTCGATGATCATGCCGGCGGCGGCGGTGAAATTGGTGACCGGGTCGATGAGGATGAAGCTGCCGGTCTGGCGGTTGCGCTCGTATTCGTCGCAAAGCAGCGGGCGGAAGAGCTGCAGGCGCACGCGGCCGATGTCGTTGAGCCCCAGCGTCTCCGCCGGCTGGCGGTGCAGCGTGTTGGGGTCGATGCGGAACTTCAGCTCCTCGCATTGCCCGCGCACCAGGCCGGTGGTGTGCTTGATCAGGTAGGGGGTGCTCAGCCGCAACGGCGAGCGGTCGATCCACACCAGGATCGCCTCCAGCCCGTTGGCCACCCACGGCAAGTTGGCGGGGTGGACGATCATGTCGCCGCGGCTGATGTCCAGCTCGTGCTCCAGGCAGAGGGTGACGGACTGCGGCGGGAAGGCGTGGTCCAGCTCGCCGCCGGGGCCGAGGATGCGCGCCACACGGCTGGCGCGGCCGGAGGGCAGCACGGTGATCTCGTCGCCCACGCGCACCACGCCCGACGCCACCGCGCCGCAGTAGCCGCGGAAATCGCCGTGCGGGCGCAGCACGTATTGCACCGGGAAGCGCAGGTCGATAAGGTTGTTGTCGCTGGCGGTATGCACCGTCTCCAGGTGCGACAGTAGCGGCGATCCTTCATACCACGGCATGTTTACGCTGTGGTGCACCACGTTGTCGCCCAGCAGGGCGGAGATGGGGATGAAGGTGACGTCGTGGGTGTGCAGCCTGGCGGTGAACTCGTCATACTCGCCGCGGATCTGCTCATAGGCCTCCTGTGAATAATCCACCAGATCCATCTTGTTCACCGCCACCACGATATGCGGGATACCGAGCAGTGAGGCGATGAAGCCGTGGCGTTTGGATTGCGTAACCACGCCGTTGCGGGCGTCGATGAGGATGACGGCGAGATTCGCGGTGGAGGCGCCGGTCACCATGTTGCGCGTATACTGCTCGTGCCCGGGCGTGTCGGCGATGATGAAGCGCCGGCGCGGGGTGGCGAAATGGCGGTAGGCGACGTCGATGGTGATGCGCTGCTCGCGCTCCGCTTTCAGCCCGTCGGTGACCAGCGCGAAGTCGATCTCCATCTGCCCGCTCTTCCGCGAGGCGTCCTCCACCGCCGCCAGCGTGTCCTCGTAAATTGACTTGGAGTCATGCAGCAGCCGCCCGATCAGCGTAGACTTCCCGTCATCCACGCTGCCCGCGGTAGTGAAGCGCAACAAGTCTGCTCGCTCAGCCTGATGTACGAGATTGGATAAGGTCATGGTCCGTTCAATTAATTGTTTGTATTGTAGGGAACGCCACGGAGGGCGTTCCCTACCTGTTGTGGTGCAACGCGACCAGGAACGCCACGGAGGGCGTTCCCCACAATTCATCCCACCATCACTTCCGGCCGCAGGTTGTGCATCACCAGGCCGGTGGGAACCTTGGGATGGAAATAGGTAGATTTTTGCGGCAGGCGGATGCTGGCGGCGGCCAGGGTGAGCACGTCGCGAATCGGCGTCGGGTTGAGGAAGATGGCCCCATTCGCTTCGCCCCGTTCCACGCATGCTACCGCTTCGCCAACGTGATGCGTATAGCGGATGCTGTTTTCCACCGATGCCTCGCCTTCGACATCCAGCGCGAAAAGGGGGTCAAAAATACGCTCTTGCAACGCTACTACGTCCAGCACCGGCAGGCCGTCGCGCTGCAGCTTCGGGCTGGTCAGCAGCGAATATGTTCCATTGGCATACCAGACGAAGGCGTGCTTATCGCGGTGGTCGTGCAGCAGCGCGGTCACCGCCTCCGCGTTCGCCGGAACGATCTTTTCCATGGTGAAGTTATGGCCCGCCACGCGGCAGAATGCCGCCTTCATCTCGGGCTCCAGCAGCAGCAGCCGGTGGGTGGGCAGCACCAGCAGACCGGGATCGTTCAGGTCTACCAGCAGCATCAGCACGTAATTGAACGCCGCGGTCTCCGGCACGTCGGGAAATTCCTCGCGCAGCCGGTCGCGCAGCGCCAGCATAGTCTCGTAGCGATGGTGCCCATCAGCGATGAGAATTTGCCGGTGATCCAGCTCCGCGGCTATCGCTTCCGTCAGTTTGGGATCGTCGATTCGCCACAGCCGATCGTCGAACTCATAACCAGCGGCGGTAATCAGCGGCGTGCTCGCCATCGCGTGCTGCAGCAGCTTGCCCAGCGCGCTGTTGCGCCCGTCATACAGTCCGAACCCCGGACTAAAGCTGGCCAGGCACCGGCGCATCAGTTTCATGCGGTCCAGCTTCGGGCCTTTCAGCGTCTCCTCGTGCGGCAGAACCTCTCCCGCGTCGAAAGGCGCCAACCGCACGGCGGCAAAGAATCCCCGCCGGACGCGGCGCTGCCCGTTCCATTCATAATGCTGTTCGTGCGGGTAGAAGCTTGCGCCGGCTTCCATCATCAGGGTGCCGTCCGCCAGCCAATCGCGCAGCGTCTCCGCGGCGCGGGTATACCGGCTATTTTCTTCATTGTCCCCCGGCATCGGCATCCCGTATTCCAGGCGAATTACGTTATGCGGATCGCGCGCGTATAAGGCCTGCTGCTGCGCCGCGTCGATGACGTCGTAAGGCGGCGCCAGCAGCGCGGCCTGATCGGCAACGCCTTTAACCTGATAACGTAATGCGTGGAACGGGCGAACACTCGCCATGCGGACACTCCTTCAATCGCTAACCGGAACATAGGATACCGGGAACACAGGACGATGGCAAGCGGTACGGCAGTTCAATAGTTGTGAAAAACGAACACCTGCAGGATAAGAATGATCACGTAGACCGCAAGCACGGCGATAATCGTCAGCAGCAGGCCGACGAACCACCGCGGCGGATTCGCGAGAAAGGGTTTCGCTACCTTCGCGCGGCAAAACGGGCAGATGATGCTGCCTTCCGGATATGCCTGCCCGCAGGAAGGGCAGGTCAACTCTGTGTCTTGATCTGGCATGGCGCTAATTTGGTTACATCTCCATCGGATAAAATTTATCCCCCTTCTTCCACAGGTGGGTGCCCCACAGCACGGTGCCGGTTACGTTCTTGCCCTTGATCTGATCGACGGCGACTTCGGCAACTAGCTGATTCTTGCGCACTACGGCGATGTAATCGCCCGGACGGACGGCGCCTTCGCTCAGCTTCAACGTCACCGGGACGGAATGATCGACCGGACCGCCGGCCTTCACTATCTCCGCGAAGGCGCGGGTGACGCGCCGCATGGCCGCCGCTTCCAGGGTGCCTTCGAGATTGGTGTTATTGCCGTCGGCCAACAGCGTCAACGCGGTCTGATTGTCTACCTGCTTCTGCGCCTGCCAGGGCACCTGCTTCTTCGTCTGCGCAACGGCGGTCAGCGTGCCGGTGAATCCGACGACTGTGTCGGTCCACTGCAGCGTCGCCTGCACCGCCGTGCCCTCCGCCTTGTCCAACGATTCGGCGCGTCCCGCCGGCGCTTGCGTAAAATTGAGCACAACGCGATAAGCGGTCGGCGCGGCCGGCGCGTTCACCGTCACCGGCGGAAGCGGTTCGTTGGCGTTGTCCTTTTTGTCCTTGTTATCATCTTCCTCTTTAGCTTCGGTGACAAGCGCCGGCGCCGGCACGCGCGCCGCCGTTCCGGCCACGGGAACCATTTCGAACGTTGACGGGAGCAGCAGCAACGGCGGCATGACTACGGCGTTCCCCCTGCTCTCCGACGCCAGCGCCAGGGAGAAATAATTATGCGCCCACGGCCTGGCATGCTCGGCTTGCGGATCGAGGCTGAACTCGATACCCCGTGGCGGGGGAAGCTGTTCCGGCGGATCGTTCAATACCTCGACAGCGATTCTTTCGAGATTAGCGCGGCGGTTGCGCGTATCCGGATGGGTGGCGAACCAACCGAGGACCGGCACCTTCGCATCGCCGCCCCCGTATTTATCGATCAGGCGCTGCATGGCGGCCGACGCCTGCCGCGGATCATATCCGGCGCGCGTCATCCACTGCAGTCCGCCCTCGTCTGCCTTGTTTTCGTCCTTGCGGCTGTAATGTCCAAGGGTCAGCCCACCCGCGATATCGGCGCCCATGCGAATCGAGCCTTCGCTGCCGCCCAATACGGCCACCAGGATGGCGCCGAGAATCGCTCCGCCGGTGGCGCGCTCCTGCTGGTGCTTGGCGTGGCCTTCCTTGATGTGGGTAATCTCATGCCCGAGCACGAAGGCCAGCTCGTCATCCGTTACCGCGTGCGCCATCAAACTGGTGATATATACGCGCCCGTCGGGCAGGGCAAAGGCGTTTAATTCCCGGTCGTTGAAGATAGCAAAACGGATATTCGACTGCCCGGCCGCCAGCGCGACCCGCTGGCCGATCAATTCCACGCGCATATTGGCGGCGAAATCCGGATCCAGTCCGTTAGCCTTCTCCATTGCCTCGCCCGGGTCCTGCGCCCGGCCCAGCACCGCCGTAAGCAGCAACGCCATACCCAACAGCACGGCGCGAAAACGAATTCCGAATTGCATTGTGACTCACCTCAGACCGCATCATGCGTAGACAGAATGCCCGCGCTCCGGCTATGGTATATCGTCAATCGTCACCATCCCACCCGGACCGCTGCCCCGCACGGCGGCCAGATCGACGCCGCGCTCGCGCGCCAGCCGGCGAGCGGCCGGTGTGGCGCGCACCACCCCACCGGGCCGAGATGCCGCCGGCGCTGCCGCTTCCTCGCCAACCGTCGCCTGCCGCACTGCCCGCAATTGCGCCTCGCGCTCGTTTGCCAGCCGGCGATTGCGCTCCAGCAGCTCCTGCAGGTTATCGATCGGCTCATTTGCCGCGCCGGCCACCGCCAGCACCGTGCCGACGGGCGCCACACTCTTTTCAGACGTTAACAGTACCAGTATGGTTCCCGCCGCCGGACTCCGATATTCATACGCCACTTTGTCCGTGATTAATTCCGCCACCGGCTGATCGGCCTGCACGGTGTCGCCTTCCGCGATCAGCCACCGGCCCACCGTCGCCTCTTCCATCTCAGGATACAACTGCTCGAGCACCAGCAAATGTGCCATTCTTCGCTCTTCCTCTCGCCTTCGTCAGGGATGTCGTAACTTTGTTACGCTTTACGACTAATCCATGTTCGGAAAATTGACGGCAATGGAGTTCAATTCGTTCAATGATCTTTCTCTTGTATTCCCCGCGGCGGGTTGTTTCCCTGCCATGCCAATCATCGGATTCGGCGATGAATACGACAACCTGCACTGGCAATAATGATGCTGACCCGTTATAATAAACCAAATTCGCCTGACCCGGTCATCCGTATCGCGGTTTATTTACAGCCTCCGCTGCCGGACGCGGCAGTACGGGGGCATTTTACTGACAAGAGCACAAAATGCCGAGGGTATGTCTATGGATGAACTACGCAAACGCTTCTGGGATACGTTTGAACAGATGCAGGAAGACTTCGACCGCTTTTTCGATCATTATGCGCACGCCAAGCGTCCCGCGCTGGTGAGTTATCGGGCGCGCTGGTCGCCGCCGTGCAATGTTTACGAAACGGAAGAACATGTTCGCGTGCTGGTCGAAATAGCGGGCATGTGCCGGGAATGCCTGGATGTTAGCGTCGAGGAGGATCGGCTGATCCTGCGTGGCTTGCGCATGGCGCCGGATCAGGAATTCCGCGGCAACTACCAGCAGATGGAGATATCCTTCGGTGAATTCGAGCTCGAGCTGACGCTGCCGTCGCCGGTCGATGCGGAGAACGCCAAAGCCTGGTATCAAAACGGTTTCCTGCATGTCGTGCTGCCGAAAAGCGCACGCGGCAAGCCATTCAGCATTACGTTGACTGTTCCAGAGCGGTGAGACGAATATATGCCCGCGCCGTTGTATTATTCGAGCAGTCATGTCCTTATCACTGACTGTACTTGTATTTGATTCCGGCCCTACCGGAATGGGAGATAATCGAGCATGAATCATGACGAGACCTTTCTGCTGTCGGATGCCGAACAGCCGGAGACCTTCGAAGAGGAGTTTCCGGCCGGCCATGGCCTCGAGGGCGAAATACATATCCCGGAAGAGATTCCCATCCTTCCGGTACGCGACACGGTGGTATTTCCGCGCACCATTGCGCCCCTTTCCGTGGGCAAGCCCCGTTCGGTGCAGTTGATCAATGACGCCCTCGAAGGCAATAAGATCATCGGGCTATCCGCTATCCGCAGCGAGGTGGAAGACCCAACCCCCGACGATATCTATGAATACGGTTCGGCAGCCGGCATCGCCAAAATGCTGCGCGCGCCCGACGGCACCATGCGCCTGATCGTGCAAGGTCTACAGCGCCTGCGCCTGCTGGATTACACGCAGACCGAGCCTTATTACAAGGCCCGCGTCGAGGTGATTCCGGAGATCATCCCCGTCGAGGATATCGAGCTGGAAGGCGTGGTTCGCCATGTGCTCTCGCTCTTCGAGCGCGTGGTAAATCTGGCGCCCTACCTGCCGGACGACTTGCTGGTCTTCGCCAACAGCGTGCGTAATCCCGGCCACCTGGCCGATATCATCGCCTCCACCCTCAACCTGAAGCTGCCCGAGCGGCAGGAGCTGCTGCGGCTCAACGACGTCGGCAAGCGCCTGCGCCGGCTTACCGAGCTGCTCAACCGCGAAATCGAAATCCTCGAAATCGGCAGCAGGATCCAGGAGCAGGTGAAATCCGAGATGGAAAAGACGCAACGCGAATACGTGCTGCGCGAACAGCTCAAGGCCATCCAGCGCGAGCTGGGCGAGATGGAAGGCGGCCTGCGTCCGGAAGTGCAGGACCTGCGCGAGAAAATGCAGAAAGCGCCGCTCACCGAAGAAGCCCGCGCGGTGGCGAAGCGCGAGATCGACCGGCTGGATACCATCAACCCCGCCTCGCCGGAATATACGGTGGCGCGCACCTACGTCGAGTGGATTCTCGAGTTGCCGTGGACGAAATCGTCCGAGGACCGCATTGATCTCAAGGAAGCGACGAAGATCCTCGACGAGGATCATTATGACCTGGAGCGGGTGAAGGACCGCATCCTCGACTTCCTCGCCGTGCGCAAGTTGAAGGAGAACATGAAGAGCCCCATCCTCTGCTTCGTGGGCCCGCCCGGCGTGGGCAAAACCTCGCTCGGTCAGTCCATCGCGCGCGCCATGCAGCGGCAGTTCATCCGCCAGTCGCTCGGCTCCGTGCGCGACGAGGCGGAGATTCGCGGCCATCGCCGCACCTATGTGGGCGCGCTGCCGGGACGGATCATCCAGGGCATCCGCCGCGCCGGCGCCAACAATCCGGTGTTCATGCTGGACGAGGTGGACAAGCTGGGCATGGACTTCCGCGGCGATCCTTCCGCGGCGCTGCTCGAGGTGCTCGACCCGGCGCAGAACTTCAGCTTCAGCGACCATTACCTGGAGATCCCCTTCGACCTGTCGAAGGTGATGTTCATCTGCACCGCGAACACGCTGGAGCCCATCCCGGCGGCGCTGCTCGACCGCATGGAGGTGATCAGCCTGTCCGGCTATACCGAGATGGAGAAACTGGAGATTGCCAAACGCTACCTGGTGCCGCGCCAGCACGTCGAGAACGGGCTGCCGGAGGACAAACCACGCTTCCCGGACGACACCATCCGCCGGATCATCACTGCCTACACACGCGAGGCGGGCGTACGCAACCTCGAGCGAGAAATCGGCACCGTCTGCCGCAAGGTGGCGCGCAAGGTGGCCGAAGGCAAGCGCGTGCAGGCGCTGGTGCGGGATGACCAGGTGGCCGAATTCCTCGGGCCGCCGCGCTATCGCCATCACCTGGCAGAGGAGCAGGACGAGGTGGGCGTGGCCACCGCGCTGGCCTTCACCCCGGTGGGCGGCGAGACCATGCCCATCGAGGTATCGCTCATCCCGGGCCGCGGCGAGCTTATCCTCACCGGCTCGCTGGGAGACGTGATGAAGGAATCCGCGCGCGCCGCCCTTACCTACGCGCGCTCGCGGGCGAAGGCGCTCGGGTTGGAGGAGGGATTCTACACCAAATACGACTTGCACATCCACGTGCCGGCCGGCGCCACGCCGAAGGACGGACCCTCCGCGGGCATCACCATCGCCACCGCGGTCATCTCCGCGCTCACCGGCGTGCCGGTGCGGAAAGACGTGGGGATGACCGGCGAAATCACCCTGCGCGGCCACGTATTGCCCATCGGCGGCCTGCGCGACAAGTTGGTCGCCGCCCACCGCGCCGGGCTGAAGCGCGTGCTCATACCGAAAGACAACGAATCCGACCTGGCCGAAGTGCCGGATTTCCTGCAGCAGGACCTGGAAATAGTTCCCGTCGAGCACATGGACCAGGTACTCCCGCTGGCCTTCTCGCGGCCATTATCGGTAACGCCGGCGGAGATCACCGCGACTGAACACCCGCTGGTCACAGGAGGTGAGACACAGGCGGCGAAGCCGGCAAAATAAAATCCTGGGATCGCAGGCGTCCCGCGCCTGCCCTGGTAAGAAAGCGTACCGTAAGAAGGGTAGGCGCAGGATGCCTGCGATCACAGGAAAAGGTCAATCTCCGATACCCCACGCCAGATACGGCCTGGAGATCGTTTTGATGGTATCGTCCGGGCTTTCGATATTGGTCAGCCGTCCATCAGCATCCCGCTCGGGTCGTCCCACGATGTTGAAGGTGACATCAACCTTGATATATGGACATTCACGATAAACGTAAGTTCGAGCCTTCGAGGTCGAGAGGCCGCCTTCTTCGGTGAAGACCTTCAGTAACTCCGCCCGCGTTCTGCCGATACCCACGGTTTGCATCTGCTTGAGCGAGCGCGTGATCCATTCGGTATGCGTCTCTACTTTCGGAGGTGGAGCGGTCTGCGCCTGGTGGCAGGTATACAACACTCCCGCCGCAATGAGGGCGATCGCCAGCGCGAAGAAACCGAGGTTATACCCTTTGCTCATTACATCCATCCTTTCAAATACCTTGCCTGAATAACCATTAGACGGATAAGATGGCGGAAATGTTCCTGCTACTTCGCTCTTGTCTGTTCGCTCACCTGATTATTTTTGCCGATCTCGTTTCTTTTGCAACAAATTCCCCACCGTGCCGGCGGAAGCGCGCGACGCGGGCGGGGCGGCGGCGGCAGGCTCGGGCGGCGGCGCCGCGGACGGTTCGTCACTCTCCAGCTCCGGCGAGTCGAGCACCTGGGGGCGCTTTGCGACGGCCTGCTCGCGCAGATTGCGCAGCGAGCCGGCCAGCGTGGGCGCCTCGCGCGGTTTCACTTCCTCTTTCCGCCGCAGCAGCGTGTCCAGCACCGGCGCGTGCCGCTGTTCCCCCGGTTGTCGCGCTCGCCGCCACTTCGGCAGCCGGGCGGCGACCACCTCGCGGCAGGCGGCGAAAAATTCGTCCCACGGCAGCAGCACGCGCCGCACCGCCACGTCGATGAGGAACAACAGCGCCGCAATCAGCGCCAGCAACGGCCACAGGTCGTGCAGGCTGCGCGAGCCGAAGCGCAGCTTGCCGAAGACATCCGCCGCCGCCGGTCCCCACGCCCCCCCAGTCAGCTCGGAAAGCCGCGTCAGCAGCGGGGCGTTCGGCTGCACCGCCTGGTATTCAGGAGAATAGGGGATGACCAGCGTGGACGTCTGCATCGATTTCGTTTTATCACCGTCGCGCTCCTCCACCGTAACCACGTAGGAGCCGGTGGCGCGCGCGTCGAACTTGCCTTCATAATGGCCCGGCGCGTTCTGCTCCAGCGCAATGGTCTCCTCCATTGCCCGCGGCCCGCCCATCGCCAGCGGATCGACGTGCGAAACGTGCGCGCGCAACTCGAGCAGGTTGCGGTATTCCCCTTCCAGCGTCACCGCGTCCACGGTAATTTTTGCCTTCCCGCCTTCCTCGGTCAGCATTGTCTGGAAGTTCGATTTCGCGCCCTGCCGCAGCGTCCAGCGCAATGCCTGCGACCAGAATGGCTCATACCCCTGCCACCCTACCCAGTGCGCGCCCCAGTGCGTGGTAGCGTCGGAGGTGAACGCAAGCGATCGTCCCAACCCGTAGGTCCACGTCGCCAGGATCGGATCCTCCTCCGGCGAGGAAAGCAACTGTTGCGCGATGGGCGTCTCCTTCATGCTCGTGCAAACATAGCCCAGCAGCGGCGGCGCGCTCGCCCAGCCGATGTTGCGCGTGGTCGAGTGTCCCACCCCTTCGTCGCGCACGTGGAACGGCTTTTCCACCAATAGCGAGCGTGAAACCTCCATTATGTCGCCGGAAAAAATTTGCGGCAGGTGGCTTAATCGCTCGGCCAGATACGAGTGGCCGCCGCCGGCCTTGGCGATATCCTGCAGGAGCGGCCAGTCCGGGTCGCCTTTCTGTCCGAATCCCACCGAGCTGATGGTGATCTTCTCGCCGGTCATTCTGCGCGCGAGATCGATCATCTTCTTATCGTCACCTGGCCCTTTATCGATATCCGCGGTATCGGCGCAAAAGATGATGTGCTTGACCTGCGTGTCGGCGCCTTGCAGCGCCTTCCGCGCCTCCTCCAGGGCGGGCAGGCCGACAATGCCGCCGCCTCCGGCGGAGAGCGTGTCGATCTGGCGATTTATTGTTGCCTTGTTCGATGCCGGGGTCTGCTTTTTTACCACGTAGACGAAGGCGTCCGGCGTATCGTAGCCGATCACGCACACGTTATCGATGGGCTGCAGCAGCGCTACAGCCGCTTTTGCCGCTTCCGCCGCCAGCTTGATCTTCGACACGCCGTTTTCCGGCGCCCCCATGGAGCCTGAGACATCGATGACGATCACCAGCGAGACCGACGGGAGCTGCTTCTTCTTTTTCGCGTCCATGCTCACCGGCAGCGCGTCCTCGATCGGCGTTTGATAATACGACCCCACGCCGAAGCTCTCGTTGCCGCCCAGCATGGCAAAGCCCATGCCCGTGTCGCGCACCGCGCTGCGGATGACGATCATCTGCGTCGCGGACATCCGCCAGGCCGGCACGTTGGCGAACACCAGGCTGTCGAACATGGCGCATTCCGCCAGCGAAGCGGGTATCCGCTCCGGCCCGCCCACCTCCACCTGAATATCGTGACGGCGCAGCGCCTGCGCCAGCCGCTCCCCTTCGCCCGGGTTTCCCTCGATTATCAATGCCACCGGCCTGCCGCGGGCGCGCGCGTAGGAATAAGCGCTATTGTTGTCCGGCAGGGTGTCGTTCGTCTCGGGGACCGAAAGGATGGCCTTGTAATGGTAGAGTCCGCTCGCCGGCGCCGACTCTTCAAAGGCGACCGCCGTCTTCCCCGCCCGCAGGTGAACCTGGCGCGTTTCTACCGCCGTGTTGTTGCGGTACAGGGTGATGGCGCCGTCTGTTTCCTTCAGCGACTCGACGAGGACGTTCACCTGGAAAGGCGCGCCCTGGCGCACCTCCATCGGCGTCTCTACGCGCAAGATCAGCGCCTCGCCGCGCGAGGTGTCGCGCGTCAGCGGCACCACCGAGATACGCACGTCGTTGGATTTGGCCAACGCCGACTGATCCAGCGCGTTGCCCAGGTTCTCGTTGCCGTCGCTGAACAGCACCACCTGCTTGCCGGACTCCTGCGGGAAGCTGGCCATCGCCAGTTGGATGCCGGCCGCAATGTCAGTGCGCGAGGCGCCGGGAACCGAGTAGATGCTTTTGATATCCTTCAGCGCGTTTTTGCCACCCGTGTCGCGATCCAACAACGCCTCGCCGCCGAACACCACCACCGCCGCGCGGTCAGTGCTCTTCATTTCTTTCGCGGCCTGGCGGATATACTCCAGCGCCCGCGCGCGCAGGGTAGGGGCGACGCTGTCGGAGACATCGATGACGAAGACGGTGCACAGCGTGGTAGTGGGCCGCACGAGCTGGATGCCCGCCAGCGCCAGCACCAGCAGCATTAGCAGTGTACCGCGAAAGCCGGCTGCCAGCCGTCCGCGCGACCGCCCCAGCTCCGCCAGGCTGCCGCGCAGCACCCACCAGGTGTATGCCCAGACCACCGGCAGCAGCAGCAAGTATTGAGGATGGGAGAATCGGATGAAACTCATCCTGCAGTTGCACCCCGGTTGCTATTGTAACAGATTATTGTGCTAATGTGTAATTGGCCGGCGCTCGATGGAAGCGCAGGGGAAACGATATGCCTGATTATCGTAGGGATCGTAGAGTGAGGAGACAGGCGGCATCAGATGGTCGAGGACTTATACAGGCCGATCAACATCTTGCGGATTAGCTACCGGGAGCAACCCGCGCGCCATCCGGCGGCTGGCGGAAAACGAAAATCAGGCCGCGGGCCTTCTTTCGGCAACCTTGACGCATTCCTTCCGGCTATTGACATACCCACGATTAATCGGTCATCTTACCAGGTACAATTACCCATATACCAACCTGTGATCGGGGGGATCGTCACCGGATATGCGGATGGGCATCGTTCGCCTGCCATGGAATTTCTGGCGGCGCAGGCGGAGAATTATCCTTTTGTCGATACTGGCGCTGCCGGTTATTGCCACCGGCGGTGTCCTGTTATGGCACTTCGGCTACTTACCGCCCACGGGTCAATCCCTTCCTTCGATCGACTCGCCGCAAGCAAAAGACCGGATCGTCGTCTTCGCTCCCCATCCCGATGACGAAACGCTGGGGGCCGGCGGCTACCTGCTGCGCGCGGTCGCGGCGGGAGCGCGCGTGCGCATCGTGCTGATCACGAACGGTGAATACGGGCGAACCGGCATCGACCACCTGCCGGAGCTTCCGGCCGAGCGCGCGTCGGGTTATAAAAATTTTGCAGTGATCCGCCAGCAGGAAACCTTGATGGCCCTCGGAGCGCTGGGAGTGCCGCAATCCGCGGTTATCTTCCTTTGTTATCCCAACCACTTGCTGGAACGGATGATCCAGCCGGCCAACTGGTTGCCGCGGCATCCTGTCTTCGATGCGCGGCTGAATACCACCCGCATCCCCTTCACCGATGCCTTTAGCCCTGGGGCGCCCTATTGCGGGGCTGCCTTGCTGCGCGACGTGGAAACGGTGCTGTTGCGCGAGAAACCGACCGTGGTCATCACGCTGCATCCGAACGATATCCATCCCGATCACTGGGCAACCTCCGCCATCACGCAATACGCGATTAACGAGCTGGCGGATGAAGGCTATCCCTTCGCGCGCAATTGCCGCGTATACGGCTACCTGATCCACCGGGGGCTCTGGCCGCGGCCCAAGCAATATTTCCCACGGTTGCCGCTGGCGCCGCCGCCCTCGCTGGCCAAACTCTCTGATTGGCGCCAACTGCCGCTGACCCACCGACAAACCCGCTTGCTGGGTGAGGCGATTGCCCTCTTCCAGTCGCAGGGCGGCGCCACCCATCCTTTCATGCGTTCGTTTATCCGCGCCAATGGCCTCTACGCGCTGATATCGGATCATACCTGGCCCGTTGCGGCCGTTGTGCCATCCTGCGTGCTTATCCGTGATCCGGATGCTGATTTTCGCCAGGGGTCGCGCTATCCCTCGGCGGATATCCAGAACGTCGCCTTTGCGCGAAAAGACCAGGAGTTGATCGTGACGATCACCACGCGCAAGCCGGCCACCGCCGGCACCCGCTTTTTTTTATCGATCATCTCGGGGGGGAAAAGTGATACCGCCCGCGGGCTGACCGAGCTGCAGTGGCAGCGCGGAGAGGCCTCCGGCAGGATGATGGCGCGCGGCAAGCTTTCATCACTACCCCGGCAGTCGCTGCGCTCCGCCGTCACCGGGCGCACGGCCACCCTCCATGCCCGCTGGCCGCTGGTGGAAGAAGAGACGACGTTCTTTCTGCTTCAGGCGTGGTCCAGTGAAAACCAGCGCCCTGCCGACGCGACCGCTGCCACGGTCTTGCGCATTGCCGGCAATTAATTTTCATTCAACTATGTCTGTTTGACATTCCGGCCAACCTGTTATACAATACGAACGATTGATCGCATGACGGCGGCATGCGGAGGAAGATCGTCTGAACAAATCAATCGACTGTATTCGCCGTGGAATACGCCGGTTTCCACTGTAAATAATATGATTGGAAGGTCGATTTGGCTGCCGCGTCAGCAATGCAGACCTGGCTCGATAACTATCTCGACTACCTGGCCTCGATCCGGCGCGCTTCGCCGCTTACGGTGAAGAGCTACACAGAGGATCTGCTGGGCTTTCTGCGTTTTGTCGAGGGGCGGGGCCATGCGGACTGGACGGCGGTGACGGCGCTGGATATCCGGCGCTACCTGGCCGAGCAGATGGGAGCCGGCGCCGCGCGGGCCACAGTGGCGCGCAAGTTGTCCTCGCTGCGCGGGTTGTTCAGGTTTTTGCTGGCGCGCCGGCTGCGCGAGGACGATCCCACGCTGGGGCTGCGCGCGCCAAAGCTGCCGGAGCGCCTGCCGCGGTATCTGGAGGAAGACGAGCTGATCGACCTGCTGCGCGCGCCCGATCCGGCCACCCCGCCGGGCTTGCGCGACCGGGCTATCCTGGAGACGCTGTATGCGTCGGGCATGCGCGTCTCCGAATTGGTGGCGCTGAACACCGGTGACCTTGCGCGCGCCGACCCCACTACCGGTCTTTGTGCGTTGCGGGTGATCGGGAAAGGACGGAAAGAGCGCGTGGTGCTGTTTGGCGAGGAGGCGGTGAGTGCCGTGCAGGCTTACCTGGCGGGCGGGCGTCCCGCGTTGTTGACGGGGGCAAAGACGCCGGATGACGGCGCATTGTTCCTCAACCGCCTCGGCACGCGCCTGACTGGGCGCAGCGTGGCCCGCATGCTGCATAAATACGTCATGCTCACCTCCGCCCGCCGGGGCATCAGCCCGCATGCCTTGCGCCATACCTTCGCCACCCACCTCGTCAACAACGGCGCCGATCTGCGTACCGTGCAGCAGTTGCTGGGCCATGTCTCACTGGCCACCACCGAGGTCTACACGCACGTCTCTTCGCAACGGCTGCGCGATGTTTACGCTCGCGCCCACCCGCGGGCATAAACTTCTCCGTCATAAAAAAAGGCATAATCATTATCTTTGGCGAAACCGTGTAACTATTCACGATGATTGAATTGCTTGCCGATTTCCTGGTAATACCGCTGCGAACCGACCGCACGCTGCGGAAGGTACCTTACGTCACGTATTCTCTCTGCTTTCTGAATATTTTCGTTTACCTTTCCACCCTGAGCGACAGCAATTACCACCTGTACCGGCTGCAGCACCATTGGGGTTTCATCATCAGCGACCCCAGCCTCGTTACCCTGCTGACCTCCGCCTTCATCCATGACGGTATTCTCCACCTTGCCTCCAACCTGCTGATACTCTGGCTGATGGGTACGGTGCTGGAAGCGGGTATCGGCAGCCTGGCGTTCCTGCTTCTCTACCTGGCCAGCATGGTGTGCGCCACCACGCTCTACGGGCTGATAGGCCGCGTTTTCATGAGAGAGAGCCTGGATGTCCCTCTTATCGGCGCCTCCGGCGCCATTTCCGGCATTACCGGCCTGACCGCCTTCCGCTACTTCAAGGTACGCGTGGCTACCCTGCCGTTGCCCGTGTTCAACATTTTCGGCGGCTCTTTGCCGGTGCCGATCCCGGTAATCGTATGGGTGCCCATGTGGATTTATGCCGTCTACTTCGGCGGGCGGGAGCTATATCTGGGCTTTAAGCAGATTTTTGCCGCCGATCCCGGCATGGTCGCCAATTGGGCGCATATCGGCGGGTTGGGACTGGGAGTGGCGATGGCGCTGGTGATGCGCGTAGCGCAGGAAGGGCGGCGGGAGTTTGCGCTGGAGGATTCCACGAAGGCGGCATCCGGCCATAAACCGCGCGATCGCTCGCTGCGCGAATTGCGCGGCCTGTTGCGCGAGCACCCGAACGATCCGGAGATACTGGAGGCGATGGCCGGCCTGCTGATGATGCAGCATGAACATGCGAATAGCCGCGATCTTTATCTGAAATCGGTAAGGCTGTTCCTTGCCGCTAACCTGCGCGACCGCGCCGCCATCAGCTACCTCAACGTGCTGCACACCTTCCCCGACACGCGCCTGCCGCCGCGCGAGCAGATAACCCTCGCCTCCACGCTGGAGGCGCTGGGGCATTTCCGCGAGGCGGCGCGGGCCTTCGACCTTCTCATCGAGCACTATCCCGAAACACAGGAGGCGCAGACCGCTATGCTGCGCGCCGCCCAGCTCAATCAGCGCTATCTGGACGACCGCGCTGGCGCCGAACGCCTGTTGCGACGCTTCATCGAGCGCTACCCGCATTCCCACTTGCACAACCTGGCCCAGGAGAGATTGCGCGAATTGGCGGGAAGATGAGGGAATGGTGAATGGTGAATTGAAAGTGAATGTCCGGTAAATTAATTCACCATCGCATCTACAAAGCGGCGGGTGATTACGCGAGGCCGGGTGATCGCCGTGCCGACGACCACGGCAAAGGCGCCGAGCTCCAGCGCCTGGCGCGCCTGCTCCGGCGTCCAGATACGGCCTTCCGCAATTACCGGCACGCGAGCCTGGCGCGCCAGTGCATCGAGCAGCTCCCAATCCGGTTCATCCTCCCGATAGCGCCTGGCGGTGTGCGGCGTGTAGCCGGCCAGCGTGGTACCGATCAGATCGGCGCCGGCCGTCTCCGCCGCCAGCCCTTCTTCCAGCGTGGAGACATCGGCCATCACCGGAATCTCCCAGCGCTGTTTCATCTCCGCGATGAACTGCGCGCCGGTGAATCCGTTGGGACGCTCGCGCCGCGTAGCATCGGCCGCCGCGATATCGGCGCCGGCGTCGATGACCGCCTGCACGTCAGGGAAGTCGCCGGTGATCAACACGGATCCATCCGCGAAAGCGCTTTTCGTGATGCCGATGACCGGCAGCTCGACGGCGGCGCGGATCGCCCGGATATTCACCGCCTCCCGCGCGCGGATGCCGCGCGCTCCGCCCATTGCCGCCGCGCGCGCAAAGAGCGCCAGGTATTCCGGCTGATTGAAGGGATCGTCGCCTTCCGCCTGGCAGGAGACGATGATGCCGCCGCGCAGTCGAATTAGTATGTCGTTGATCATTCGATCCCCTGACGATCACTACAATAAATTCGCCGTGCGGTTGATCCACAGCGAGAACTGCGCGGTAGTGTTCAGTCGCGGTGAATACGGCCACTCGGTTGAGGTTTTCACCAGGCCCCAATGCACGAAGGTGCCGTCCGCCTCCTGGGTATCGATCAGGTAATCGCATACGCGGCAAGCCGATTCCAGGTGCTTCGCGTTGCCGGTAATCCGGTAGAGCCACGCGCAGCCCCAGGCGAATTTATGCGAGAGTGTGTTCTCATATACGCCGGTGCTGCCCGCCGCGAATTCGTAGACGGCTAGCGCAGCGTCCAGGTATTTCCGCTCATTCGTCGAGCGGTACAGGTCGGACATGTAGGCGATAATCATACCGGTGAGGTAATGATGCTGCGCCGGCTGATCGCGCAGGATTACCCGCGGCATGTTGGGGAAGTTGGGCATCTCCTCGTCGGTGCGCAGGCCGCGCTCGGTATCCCAGGCCGGAAATAACGCTTTATTCAGATCCGGATTATTCGCGATGACGTTGTCGATGACGTGATCGCCCATGCGCTTTGCCTCGGCGACATATCCAGTGGTCAGCGCCGCCTGGCCGGCGATGCAGGAAACCGGAGTGCTGATGATGCCCTTCCCGCGCTCATTGTCCTCCGGACTGCCGAACATGCCGCCGGTCACGGGGTCCTGAAAGGCGAGGATATGCGGCATGCACGGCAGCGAGACATCGAAAGCCAGATTCAGGTGGGCGCCGAAGACCACCCAGGACGGCGCATAGCAATACTCGAACAGCGCGCTTGCCCGGCCTGCCTGGTATTCCGGCATGTCGAAGCTACCGTCCGGCCTGATGAACCGCTCCTTCATGAACGGCACCAGCTTCGCCGCCGCGCGAGCATGCCCGGCGTAGAGCAGCGAGCCGGGCACCGCCATGTAATGGCTCATGGTCTCCACGGCGCCAAAGCCGCCATCCGGCTGCTGGTGGCTAACCATCCAGCTCTGCGCCCGATTGGCGGCCTCGAGGTATCTGGCCTTGCGGTCAGTGGCGATGCTCATGACCGAATCTCCTTTAGTCGAGACGTTATTGAAACAACGGATTTCGCAGATTACACTGATTTCACAACCGGATCGCTCGCACCGCCTCGATGTAATGCCGGAAGGTATCGAACGGCACCTCGGGCGGGATGCAGTCGTCCGGGGCGGGGATGAAGCCGCCTTCGGCGATGATGGGCATCAAGCGCTCCAGCTCGCGGTCGATGGCGTCGGGGCCATCGATCAGCGTCTGCTTCGAGATGCCGCCGGCCAGCCTTAATTCTTTGCCGTACCGCTCGCGCAGCAGATACGGGTCCATCTGCGGACTTTCCAGCGGCCAGGTGCTGTTCATGCCGTGCTCCATGAAAAGCGGCAGCAACGCGTTGAGATCTCCGGCAGACCACATGGCGATGAGCCGGACATCGTGCTTCCGTAATTCCTGAATGATCGGGTCCTGATAAGGAAGCCAGAATTCTTTATATATTTCCCGCGAGATGAGCGGCCCGCCACGGTATGCCAGGTCTTCGGCAATGGTCACGTAGTCCAGTTTTACCTTCGGCAGCACCGGACGCAGCACCTTCAGCATGAAGCCGCTCCAGTAAGAAAACATGGCGTGAATCAGCTCGGGTTGATCGTAAAAGGCGGTCAGGAACGGCTCCATGCCCATGCTGTAGAAGCCCAGCCGGAAGAAGAAGGGGAAGAGATCGAGGCCGACCGGCACTTCGGCGACATTCAACCCGGCGCAGACGGCGTCGATATCCGCCGGCGCGCGCCCCGCCGCCTGAAAGCGCTCCTTGTAGCGCTCCCAATTGTCCATGTTTTTCACCGGGTGGTCGAAATGACCGTAATACATCCCCGGTGCGGATTTGTCCCGCCGTACCTTGCCGCCCATCCAGTCTATTTCGACATAATATTGCTCGTCTTCAGACAGGACGGTTGGCTCGAAGGCCGGCAGGGGAGAAAAATTGAGCGGCAGCCGGCGTATGACATCGGCGCCCAGGAACTCATCAGGTCGGATATCCGCCGGAAGCTGTCCCTGTTCCACCCACTGCTCGACCCCATAGCCTTCAAAGGGCTCCAGCAGGATCACCGGCAGCCGATCGACCGGCTCATAGTTCATGATGTGCTGAAATCGTTCGCGAGCATTCATGCCATCGTTCCGACAATCTGCACGATTATACATCAGTTCGGCATGATTTTCCATTTAACTCCCTGGAATATATACTCTGCCACGCCTCTTACCCGTGGAGGAATTTGTTTGACACCCCTTTGACGGTTAGCGGGGGGTAGCCTTATAATATCAAAAACGTTTTGCGCAAGCGGATAGGAGCGCTCGGATGCGTCAATGGATTATCCTCGCATTGCTGGCCGGCCTGGTCTGCGCGGTTGGGATTATTCCCGCGGGTGCGGCGCCCAAGCTGGCAGTCTCGGTCGGTTTCGGCGGTTATTATCGTCCGGAAACGCTGACGCCGGTTGTCGTGATCATCGACAATGCAGATGGTCCGACGATTCGCGGTGAATTGCGCATCATCTCCACTGATTCCATGGACCGAACGGATCGCTACCGCTACCCGGTCACCATCGCCCGCGGCGCCACTCAACAACGTTTCCTCTACCTCATTCCAACGGAATTCGTTCATCAGATGAGCGTGGAGCTGTTGAGCAAAGGGCGCAAGCAGGCCGCCGGCAAATCACAAGGCTGCCAGGAAATCTATGGGGAGAATCGGTTGCTTGCCGTGGTGGGCGGCACGGGATCGACGCTGAGTTACGTGACCGGCGGAAGCATCAAGGCGCCGGAAAAGCCGTTTCCACGCCCCTGGGATTTCAATGGCATCGAAGCCTGGCGGCAGGGATATGGACGCGGCGGCGGACCGCCGATATCAATACCGACCGCGCCGGGCGGGGGAAGCGGCGCTACCGGCAAGATTAATATAACGCACATAGCGCCTGTTATGCTGCCGGACAATGCGGAGGCCTACGGCAGCGTCGATGTGCTGCTCCTTTCCTCCGATGTCACGGAAAATGTCATGTCCGCCGGCGCGCAACGGGCCATCGCCGCCTGGGTGGCCAACGGCGGCCACCTGCTGGTCGCGGGCGGAGGTGTGGAGGCGCGGTTCGATGCGCCGTTTTACACCGGCCTGCTGCCCGTGCGCAAAGGCGTACCGCTTCCCGGCACGGAAAATATCGCCAGTTCAGCAATCGGCAAGGGTTGGACCAGACAGCTCGGAGCCGGACGGGTGACGCTGCTCGACTTCGATCCGGATACTGTCAGCGTGCGGGACAGCCAGCAAGCAGTAAAATTCTTCGGTGGGCTGATCGAGCGCAATCCGCTATCGCCGATAACCGCCAGTCTCGGCGGCGATCTGCAGTCTGCCGTGGGAGTGAATAAACTCAAGCCGCCCAATCTGACGCTCATCGTGCTTTACCTGATCGTCTACCTGATCTTGCTGGTGCCGGTGAACTATTTCGTGCTGCGCCGGCTCGATCAGCGCGAGCTGGCCTGGCTGACTACTCCGGCCATCGTGCTCATCTTCACCTTCGGCGCCTACGGCATCGGCTACGCCACCAAGGGCAACCGGCTGGTTTTCAACATCGCCGGCATCATGGAGACCGCCGCCGGACAGCGGGACGGCGAAGTCATCAGCTCGCTGCTTCTTTTTTCACCGGTGCGGACGACATACCGGATGGATATGGGACGCGATGCGCTGCTGGTGCGCGGCTACGATATAGATGAGCAACAATATTCCCCTTATGGATACCGCGAGCCAACCGCGAGAACGCAGCTCAATATCGCGCAGGAAGATGATCGGATGACAATAGATCGAATTTCGGTCAGCCAATGGGATTTCCGCCGCTTTATCGCTGCTTATCAAGTGAATATGGGCAGCGGCTTCAGCGCCGATATCACCCCGGGCGCTCCGGGAGCAATGCCGCGCGCCGCCGGCAAGGTTACCAATAACTCGCCGTTTACCTTCAAATCCTGCCTGCTCTATCAGGACGGCGCGCTGGTGGCGGAGTTCGCGCTGGGCCGCGGACAAACAGTGGATCTGGCGACGGCTGCCGGAGCGAGCGGCTTTAAACCGACCTTATCCGAAGATGAACAGAATATTTACGACTCGCTGAAAAATGCGCTGACGCCGCAAACCGCCCGCGGCGGGCGGCTGGCGACCGGCAGCGTGCTGGTGGGTTTCACCACCGACTCTCTCGCCCCCGCGCAACTGAACCGCCGCGCCGTCCGCACCGAGCTCAACGCGGTGGTGGTGCATCTGTGATATTGACGGGGTGCATTTAATAAGGATTGAAAAGATATTAAAAGATTGAAATGATTCATTCTTTATTTTTTGCGAAAAAATTAAAGAATAAAAATCTTTTAATATCTTTTCAATCCTTATTAAATGCACCCCGCTTTATCGCAGAAACCGCCCTCCGCTGATGTCGATCAGCGCTCCGTTGATGAAGGAGGCGGCGTCACTGGCGAGAAAGACGATGGTCTCCGCCACTTCACCCGCCTCGCCGTTGCGACCCAGCGGCGTCTCCGCGGCGTATTGCGCCATCCGTTCCGGCGTGCTGTAGCGCTCGTGGTGGGCGGTCGCGATGACGCCGGGCATAACCCCATTGGCGCGCACCGCGGGCGCCAACTCGCGGGCCAGCGTGCGGGTCAGCACCTGCAGGCCGCCCTTCGCCGCGGCATACGGCCCGGCGCCGTTCGCCCCGCCCGTCTGTACGGACAGCGACAGGTTGTTCACAATGGCGCCGTTGCCGGTAGCGCGTAAATGCGGAATGGCGGCGCGCGTCACCAGGAAGGCGCTGGTCAGGTTGGTATCCAGAACCAGCCGCCACAGCTCCAGCGAGCAATCCTCGATGCGCGTCCGCTCCACCGGCGAGCCGGCGTTGTTCACCAGGATATCCAGCCGGCCCGCCTGTGCGACCAGCGCCGTGACGATGGCGGACGCCTGCTCTTCGAAGAGGAGGTCGCCCTGCAGCAGCAGGCCATCGCCGCCGCGCGCGCGGATGCCATTCAGCGCCGCTTGCGCTCCCGCCGCGCTCGAGCGGTAATGGATGCCCACGAACGCCCCGCGCGCCGCCAGCAATTCCGCCGTCGCCCGCCCGATGCCCACGCCGGCGCCGGTTATCAAGGCTACTTTGCCTACCATGTCTGTCATTGTCCAACTCCTGGGATCAGCCCGCCGTAAACATCACCTTGAAATACGGCTCCCTCCCCGACTCGATCATGCGAAAGGCCGCTGCCACCTCGGCGAGGGGGAAGGTATGGGTAATCATACCGGTGGTACGCAGGCGGCCCTCGGCGAAGGCAGTGATGGCATCTTGATAATCCCGCTGCACATACATGGTGGCGCCGATAATAGAGAGCTCGTGTTCGCTGATGTCAGTCAAGTGGGGGATGTGGCAGCCGGCTTTCAACACACCCACCGCCAGGATGCGGCTGCCGCGCGGGGCGATGGCCAGTAATCCATCCAGCACTTCCCCACTGCCGCCCACGCAGTCGGCGTAGATATTCGGCCTGACCGGAAGGCGGGAGACTTCGTCAGCCGGCCAGTTTAAAATGTGGTTGGCGCCCAGCGCCCGCGCCAGTTCCAGCCGTCCGGCATCCAGATCGGCGATGGCGACGGTCTCCGCCCCCAGCGCCTTCGCGCACTGCATGGTGAAGACGCCGATAGGACCGGCGCCCGCCACCAGCACGCGATCGCCGGGGCCGATGCCCGCGCGGCGGGCGGCATGGAAGGCAACCGCCGCCGGCTCGATCATTGCCGCATCCTCCCATGACATGTTATCGGGGATGGGCAGCGCCATCTCCGCCGGCGCCACTATATACTCCGCGTGCGCCCCCGGCGCCTGGCAACCGATGACGCGCAGGGAATCACAAAGGTTATATGCGCCGCGTCGGCAGGCCTCACACGCCCCGCAGCCCAGGTGCGGAATCACCGTCACCCGCGCGCCTACCGCCGGTCCCTGCCCGCCGCTCGCCGCCACCTCGCCGGAGAACTCGTGCCCGAGCACGATGGGGCAAGAAATATACGGATGCCGCCCGTGAAAGGCGGAGATGTCCGACCCGCACACTCCCACGCGCGCTACCTTGATCAATACCTCACCCGGCCCCGGCTCGGGCCGCGTCACCTTTTCGCGAACGAACCGCCCCGGCTCGACCAGCACCGTCTGCCACATGCGCTCGGGCATATACGCCTCCTTGTTATTCACAGGATATACAGGATGGTAAGGATAGAAAGATAGAGTAGTAATACGCCAATGATGATAGCGAATCCTGTTCCAGGCGAACCGATCTTGCACTCAAGTGCGTTTATGTCTGCACTCAACTCGTTGACGCCTATATCACACTCGAATATTCTAACCTTCAGATGACATAATGGAGGCCATAATGAACTCGAACAACAATAAACGGCGAGAAGACAGCAACGATCTTCGGAAATGGCGCAGAACCTTGATCATAATGTCAATGGTCTTCCTACTCGCGGCCTATCTGGTCCTTTTACTGCCATTCCTGACGACCGAGCAACTGGCCAGCGCAACCTCGCTGGACGGTACACGCACAATCATCGTCAAAGACGGGGGAGGATTTCTCTTATCTAATCCGCTAACGGGGCCCGGCCAGCGAATTTATCTCTGGAAACACTGGCGGCTGTTCCCTCGTGTGGTAGGCAAGGCAAAAAATTACGGTGATTTAGGATCCAGCCCTGATTGTGTGATTTCATGGTCGGAGCGTATCGCGACGGTCACTCTTACCAGCGACGAAGGTGGAACTGATCGTTTTATCTTCGACACAAGGTAAGTTATAAGTCTTCTCGGGGGACAGTCCACTTTTTGTTCATTTTTTCGGTTAATTAATCACCCCTCCGCAAGCCACGTCGTCGCCATCGTAGCAGACCAGCGCCTGGCCGGGGGTGACGGCGCGCTGGGGGGCGGCGAAAGTGACGCGGAGGCGGCCGCCAACGAGCTGCGCCGTCGCGGGCTGGGCGGTCATTTTGTAGCGGAGCATGGCGGTGACGGACTGTGGTTCGCGCAACGTCTCAGCGTCGAATTTGCCGAAGGCAACATCGTCGGCAATGACTTCGCGTTCGAGCAGGTCTTCACGGGCGCCAACCACCACTTCATTTACCTCCGCATCCAGTCGGGTGACGTAACGCGGCTCGTTGCAGGCAATGCGCAATCCGCGGCGCTGGCCGATGGTATAGAAGGCCACGCCTTCATGCGCGCCGATGACGCGGCCCGATGAGTCTGTGATGGCGCCGGGGCGGACGACATCAGGCGCGTGCTCGCGCAGGAAGCGGCCGTAGTCGTTGTCCGGCACGAAGCAGATGTCCTGGCTTTCCGGTTTCCGCGCCACGCGCATGCCCAACTCGGCGGCGATGACGCGGGTGCGGGCCTTCGTCAGTCCGCCCAGCGGGAGCAGGATGGCCGCGAGCTGATGCTGAGTAAGGTCGTAGAGGGCGTAGGACTGGTCCTTGGCGCGATCCACGCCGCGGCGGATGAACCATCTCGTGCGGGTTGGCAACCCGCGCTCCGGGCCGATGACTTGCGCGTAATGGCCGGTGGCGACATAGGTAGCGCCCAGTTCGCGGGCGCGGGCGAGCAGCACGTCGAATTTGATCCAGCGGTTGCAGCGGATACAGGGATTCGGCGTGCGGCCCGCGCGGTATTCCGCGATGAAGTGGTCGATGACTGCATGGCGGAACTCTTCCCGCAGGTTCAGCACATAATGAGGAATACCCAGCCCATCGGCTACTCGCCGCGCGTCCGCCGCCGCGGAAAGGGCGCAGCACGCGCGCTCATTGGCATCTCCCTGGTCGGGCCAGATTTGCATGGTTATCCCGATGACCTTATGCCCCTGCCGCTGCAGCAGGGCCGCGGCTACCGAGCTGTCCACTCCGCCGGACATCGCGCAGACCACGCGGGTGGGTGTCATGATGTTATCTATCACGCGGCCATTATAGCAAATACAGGTATGGGGAAATGATTGCTCATTTCCCCATACTCGCAATTTATCATCGTTTTACCGCTAATTACCACCACCGCCGCCGCCACCGCGGTTGCCGCCGCCGCGATTGCCGCCGCCACCACCGCCACCGCGGTCGCCGCCCATCCGGAAGTCGAACTGCTGGGGCTGCAGCTCCTTCGGCAACGGTTGGCGGGTGACTTTACCGTCGGTGATGGAAATGGAAAGCAATTCGGCGCCGCGCATGAGGAACAGGGTGTTATCCACCAGCAGGTAGCACGGCGCTCCTTCTCCGCGGCCCCGTCCATCAGTCGCTGCGGCGCCTGGCGCGCTTAGATAGCCGATCGCCTCTTTTTCGAGCGTATCCTGTTTGAAGCGGCCGAAGATGTCGCCGATGACGACGAGAAGCGAATTGTCCTTGACGAGCATGATGGGCGGCGCATTGCGGCGCTGCAGCTCGGTGAAATAGGCCTGCATGGCTTCGCGGTTGTTGTTATCGGCGGGCCTTGCCGGCATCGGGCCGAACAATTCGACAACCTGCTCGGATTTCAGCGTGGTGGCGTTGAATTTAGCCAGCACGCCGCCGCGCAGGGCAAACAGTCCCTTGGGGGTATTTACCATCAACGTGTTGCCGCCACCCGGCATGCCGCCCCCGAATCCCCCAAAACCCTGGGCGAAGATTGCCCCGGTTGCCAGCAGCATAATCGTCACTGCCGAAATGAAATGCTTCATCTTCTCTGCCCCTTTCTGTATTACTGACCCGCAATTTCTCGCCAACAGGCGCAGATTTTGTCTTTGGTTGCGGCGTAGCCGCCCTGTGTTGTCTCACAATACGCATCAGGTGTGCCGCAGTCATTTACCGGCTGCCTTTGCTTCCAGCGCGGTGAAGACGGTATTGATGCGTTCGGCTCTGCGCTGCGATCGCTCATCATCACCGGGATTGAATGGATTCATCGTTTCCATCCGGGCTAAAATATCGCCTGGGTTCCCTCCACCTCTTCCACCGGCTCCTCCACCGACGGAACCGGTTCCCCTTTCACCGCCGCCGCGCCTACGCGGCGTATCATCCGCGCCGGGCGCTCCGTCGGCGTTTCGCGGGGGTCTGCCGCCATTCTCCGCGGCGTTTGGCGGAGCGCCGCCGCGTTGCCCGCCGCCCGGCCTTCCGCCCATACCGCCGCGCATCATCTGCTCGCGCGCCTTCGCGATAGCGTCGAGCTGCTCTTTCGTCAACTCGGCTTTCAGCTTGGCCAGCGCCTTGTCGGCCTCCTCCGGCGACAGGGTGGCCTGTTTGCGCAACGGATTCATTACGGCAAGAATGGCCTTCGCCTGCTTTTCCGTCAGCGGCGTCTTCAGCTCATCGAGTTGCCCGATACTGTTAAACAGGCCGCTCAGCTCCATCTTCCCCCGTAACTTCTCAAATCCCGGCATGTCGCGCGGTCCGCCTCGACCGCGCTCGGCAAACGGCGGCCTGCTCGGCGGCTCCTCGCCGACAGCGTTCGGCGCCGGGATTGCGCCCGAGCGCGGTGGCGTTGCCCGAGACGAAGTATCTGCCGGCGGCTTCACCGGCGTCGTCTTGTTCGGCGTTGTCCTCGATCCGTCCGGCGCTGTTTCCGGAACATCCGGGGGCGCCGGCACGGAAGCGACTTCCTGCGTCGTTGTATCTCCGTCCGCTTCTTTTGCCGCCCGCGATTTCAGCAGCGAACTGGCATACATGCCGGCCGCTCCGATAACCAGCAGCAGCACCACGGCAAACAGGACGATAATCAGCTTTTGTTTCATACCGATCTCCTCCATCGACCATTCGCCTGAGCGACTAAACGGCGCCCGCGGTTCAATAGGTCATCATCTTAAAGAATACCGTCTATCTCTGAAAAAGTTATGAAAAAGGTCGGTCCGCTGTCCTATTTTTATTTCATCTCTAAAATGGAAGACGGCGGATTGGTGAGCTTGTTTCGCTCGATTTCGGTCTGCTGATCTACGGCCTCGTCGTCTTGCAGGATATGCGGGGTGAGAAAGACCATAAGCTCGCTTTTCGTTACAGTCTTCGATCGCGATTTGAAGAGTTCGCCGATCAGCGGGAGCTTCGAGAGAACGGGCACGGCCTTTTTCACGTCTTCCGTGTTTTCCTTGATTATGCCGCCGATGACGATGGTCTGCCCATCCTTCACCATCACCGTGGTTCTGGCCTGGCGATTGGCGGTGATAGGCGCGTTCAGCTCTATTTCGCGTCCTATCAGCTCGTTGATGGTCTGCTGCACGTCCAGGCTGATAAGGTCGCTGGTACCCTCCACGTGTGGAGTTACGTGCGGGGTGACGTTGAGCGCGATAGAGACGTTCTTGAAATCGACGGTTTGTCGCAGATTGCCGCTGCTCGTTTCTTCCGATGAGGTGATAAACGGGATGTCCTGCCCGATGCTGATGGTAGCCGCCACGTTGTCCGCGGTGGTGATGCTGGGCGTCGAGTAGACCTTCACGTTGGAGCTGGTGGTCAGCGCGTGCAGCAGCGCCTGCAGGTTATTGCTGATGACGCTGTATTTCAGACCGAAAGTTTCATCAGCCAATCCGAAATTGGGTCCGACCGTATGCCTGGTCGAGCTGCCGTTCGACCACTGCCATTCAACGCCGAACTTGTTGGTGTCGTCCAGCGTCACATCAACAATCGCTACTTGAATGAAGACCTGAGGCGTGCGCCGGTCGAGTTGCGCGATGATGGTTTCGATCATGCCGAATGCCTGCGGCGGCCCGGTGATGAGCAGCGTGTTCGTCTTCTGATCAGCCACCACGGTAATGTTGCGCAACTGCGAGATCGGATCTCCGGCGCCGCTCTGGCTGCCGACAATGATGTCGAAGAACGACCTGCCGCGCGAGCTGCCGCGGAACAGATTGGTCAGGGTGGTAGCAACGGAGGAAGCGGTGGCGAATTTGAGCTGGAAGGTGCGCGCCACGTCGCTCAGCAGATTAGGCGTATCCAGTTGCTTGATCAGGTCCTCGAACTGCGCCATATTCGACTCGGTGGCGGTCACCACCACCGAATTCGTGCGCACGTCCGCCACCACGATGTTGCGCTTCAGGCTCGCGTAACTGTCGGGCGTGACAGTTGTCGGCTGCCGGCCCCCGAAGAATGGGTTACGGCTCGTGCTGCCGCCGCCCTGCGGCTGATCGAACATCGAGTTCAACTGGGTAGCCACCATGGTGGCGTCGGCAAATTTCAGCGGGAATACCCGCGCCTTCACCTCTGAGGTGACGTTCTTGTCCAGTTTAACCACCAGGGTCTTCACCAACGCAATCTTATCTTTGGACCCGGAGATAATAATGGAATTGGTGCGGTCGTCGGCGGCCAGGTGCAATTCGCCTTTCAGACTGAACAGTCCTTCATCGGTACGCACGGCCTGTTGGGGGTTCGGCCCTCCCGGCTGCCCTCCGCCTCCCCGGGGCTGCGGCTGATTGGGCTGCTGTCCAATCGGTCTGCTGGAGGAGCCGAACACCTTTTCCAGCGAAGTGATCAGCGCGGCGGCGCTGGCATACTCGCATTTGTAGACATCAACGTCCAGGATATTGTCGGAGGTAGTGGAGCCTTCCAGCAGCTTGATGATCTGCAATAACCGCTTGATGTTGCCTTCGGTGTCGGTCACGATCAGGGTATTGGTGCTGCTCACCGCCAGCATGCTGGCCTGGCCGGCGCCCACCAGCGGCTTCAGCTCGTTCTGCAGCGAGATGGCGCTCATATTATCCACCGGGATAACCTGGGTAATGATCATGTCGCTGGAGCCCAGCTCATCCGGGTCGGCGCCGACTCGCACCACGGTCTGGTCGGCGACGGCTTTCCCCAACGCCACCACGCGGATCATTTTATCCTTCAGGGCGCCGACCATGGTATAGCCGCGCGCGCGCAGCGCCGAGTTGACCACCTCATAAGCCAGCGGCAGCGACACCTCTCTCAAGCTGTTGATGGTGACCGTGCCCTTTACCTCGGCATCCACCACGATGGGGATGCCGGTGGCCATGCTCAGGAAGTTCAGCACGTTGAGGATGTCCGCTTTGGCGAAGGCGATGGACACCTTGTCTTTTTCCAGGTCGATGGGCCGATCGGGCATTGTCATGGGAAGGCCGCCGGCCTGAAATGGCGCGCTAAACGGTGCCGTAGTCGGCGCGGCCTGCTCCGGCGTCGTTTCCGCGGCGGCCGGCGTTTGCTCCGGCGTCGTTTCTGCGGCGGCCGGCGTCTGCTCCGGAGTTTCGGAGGGATCGTATACCTCATCCTGATCCGGCGGCGCCGTTTCCGCGGCTGCCGGGACGGGCGACACCTCCTGTATATCGGATGCTGTCTGGGTGAAGGCATTCAGCGCCAGTAAGCCGGCAAGCACCCCCACCAGCAGCAACGTCAACAGTGATTTACGCATCAGTTATTCCCTCCCTGATTGTTTTCGCGGTTAAATCGTCCTCCGCGCCCCTGAAGTCCATCGCCGTTCGGCGGCATGCCTCTGTTGAACCGGCCTTCGCCGGGCTGGCCTCCCCCAGGTTGTGCGGCGCCATCGGGCGGCGCGCCTCCGGGTTGCCGGTTATTCTGTTGCGCCGCGGGCGGCGGGGTCGGCTCCGGCTCGGTTTTGTTTTCGCCGATGTTGAGCATGAATGGCGTGTTGCCGATCTCCAGGCTGACGGCGCGGGCGTTAATCTCCGTCACCGTACAGCCGAATGCCTTGCCGCCGACAGGCACGTATTGCGCGTCATGTGACTCCAGGTGCTCGATCAGTGCGTAGGTCTCCCCGCCGACCTCCACCACGCCGGTAAATGCCAGCGGAGGCGGCGTCATCTCCGGCGTGGTCGGACCACTCCTGAACGGATTAAATGGCTCGGTTTGTTTCTTTGTCGGAAATGGCGGCGGCGCGACCGGCGCGACCGCGGCAACCTCGATTTTCCTCGGGGAGTGGAACAGGTTCCGTTTCGCAATCACGCCATAATCCGCTTTGCCCGCCGGCGCCGGGGCGTATTTGCCGCCATCGCCGGACGCTTTTGCCGCCGTAATGGGCGCTCCCGCTTTTTCCGGCGTACCCGCGGATGATGACGGGCCGTTCAGCACCTTCACCACCGCCGTCAACACTCCGGCCGTCGCCAACAGCAGCACAACAATGCTCAATAACGCGGTTCGCGGAGTAACCTCCGTGCCGCGCAATTTATCCACCACGCTCATGGTTTCCCTCCCGCCGCCTGTCCGGCTATGATGGCATAAGAGGACAGTGTCATCTCCACCTGCAGCGGCTCGTCGGTTTTCTCCCCGGTGCGAATCGCGAAATGGTCCACCGACAGCAGGGGAACAGCCCGGCGAATGCTCCCCATGATATCGGTCAGGCGCGCCAGATCGGTGCGCAGGGTCAGCCGCAACGGGAAGCGCGTCAGGTGCTCGCGCTCGACCGCCGGCGCCGGCTGCAGTGTGTCGATATTGGCGCCGCTCCGCTCCACGATGCCGGAGAGCTGCGTCACCATTACCGGCAACTGCTCGCTCCACGACCACGGCGCCTTGCGCCGCGGCACCTGCGCGCTTATCTGCCGGCCCTCGGCCCGCGCCCGCGCCAACTCGTCGAAGTATTCCAGTGTCTGCTCGAGCGTGCCGCGCTGCGCCGCCATAGCGCTCGCCGTCGTCCTCGTAGCGATATACTGGTAAACACATACACCGGCCAGACCGATCGCCAGCAAGGCGAACACCAGCATTATCCCGCACAGTATCCGCTGTCTATTCATCGCACGACCAGTCCTTTCCGGGGCTGCTTTCCACCTGCCGCGCGATCCGCGGGCAGAATGCAAGTGATCTGAAAATCGTAAGCCTGGGCGTCTTCTCCCTTGATCAGGTTCGAGTAATCGAGAGTGGCGCGCTCGAAGACCACCAGGTTGTTGAGCGCCCGCACGGCGGTGGCCAGCGTCGGATTCGAATCGGCGCGCCCCTTCAGCACTACCGATTTGCCGCGATCGCAGGCCAGGTTCGACAGCGCGATGCCCTCCGGCATTTCCATGCTCAACAGGCGCAGCACCTCCAGCGGCTGGCTTTCGGGCCGGCGCAATGATGTCGCCACTTCCCGCGCGGCCAGCATGCCGGGTTCCGGCGCATCCACTCTCCCCTGCAGCTCCTTAACCCGCGACTGCACCTCGCGAAGCGACGCCTGCCGTTCACCCAGCTTCACATGACCCGACCAGGCCACGGGCGCCAGCAGGACGAGTGCCAGCGCCCAGGCCGCCAGCGCCCACGTCAACCGGCGTTCCCGTCGGCGCGACTCGATGAGCTGCGCGGGCAGCAGATTAAGGCTTGGGCGGCGCTCCAGTGCGGTCATCGCCAGCCCCACCGCCGTTGCATATGCCGCCGGCGGCCCTTCCAGCTCATGCAGATAACCCTGCGGGTCGCGAATGGCTTGCCAGGGATTGCCGGTCATAACGGTCAGCCCGGCGCCGGAGGCCAATGCCTTTGCCGCGTCCATGGGCGCCGTACCGAGCAGCACAATGCGGTTGATTCCCCCTTCGGCAAGCTGCCAGGGACGAATCTCCCGCGTCAAACGATCGGCCCAGCCTTCCGCATTCGGATCGCCGGCCAGCACGCTGCGGCATCCCCGCAATCGCTCCCCTTCATACCGGCACAGGTCGGTCCATTCGCTTCCCGCCAGCACCAGCAGGTACGGTTCGTCCGGCTGCTCCACCGTCCGGATGGCGGCCAGCGGCGTGGGAAGCAGCAGTCCCGGAACGGCGCGCGCCCCGCGCAACAGTGCAAGCCGCTCATCGACCAGCGCCCGGCGCGCGCCGGCGATAAGGGCGTGGCGGCGGCCCGACGGCTCGGGCGACAGCGCGAAATCCCATACCAGCTCGCGCAGCGGCAGTGGAAACTGATTTTCGGCCTCGAAGCGCGCCACCTGCGCCAGCGCTGACCGATTGCCCGGCGGCAGGCTGGCGGTCTTGAAGGCGCACCCGGATGCCGGCAGGCCGACGGCGACGCGCCGCCCGCTGCCCGCCTCCCGCATTGCCATGGCGAGCGCCCCCGATGGGTCGTCCGGCAATGATAGCCGCGCCGCATAGGTCACTTCATACCTTCCTCCGCCGCGGCGCAAGGCCACAATGCGCCATGCATCATCGCCGATATCTAATCCAAAAGCCTGTCTGTTTCCGAACATTCTCGCCCCTACGATTGATATTACTCCCGCCAGTACATCATCCTGGTGGCATCGCCATCGACCCGCAGCAGGCAGGTAATCGACTTCTCGATGCCATTCGCGGTTTGCCCGGTAGCGCGCACGTGAAAGATATGCGAGCGTGCCGTCATCAGATCCGCGATATCCGAAAATGTCGTATCGCTTATGCTTTCCAACCCCAGCAACTGGCCGACATCGGTAAATGGCCCCTGGTCATCGCGGTAGGCGATGATATCCGCGGCCGTAGCTTCTTCCATGCCGGGAAGCGCAACCAGCACTTCGAGCGGCGCTGTGTTGATATTGATCAACCCCGGGCGCGCTGTATCAGTCGTCGCGGTCAGCCGATCGTAAATCCGCGCCACCGTGTCCCGCGCCAGGCCGGACACCGACAGCAGGTCGGCCGGCGAGTCGAATGACGACTGCTGCCGCATGATGGCGCTGATCTCCTCCTCGGTCAGCACGTCTCCGCAGCGGTCCGTCCATGCCTCCTCCGTCGCCGAGGTGATGTTCAACCGCGCCTCGCCCTGCATGTCCGTATTGTCGTCGGTCGAGGAGACGGTGAGCAGCTCCTCCAGCGCCGGACCACCCTCGGTGATCGGTGCTTCCAGCATCTCGCGCGTCACGCCCCGCACCAGCAGCAATTCCCCCACCGTGGTGAAAGGCGCGTTCTTACAATGGTACGGCGGCGTCAGTGTCGTATAGTAATCATCCTCCGCGCCCTCTGCTCCCGTGCTGTCCTCTCCCGCGCTTATCGTTCCCGGAGTATCGTCCTCATCGCGCCAGTCCACGATGGCAATCGCCACGTCCTCCGGAAAGAAGAGAGCCAGCATCTCCGGCGTCGCCGTGTTCAGGTTCAGCTTTCCGGCCTCGTCATCGATCTGCACCTGCCAGGCCGTCTCCTCCGGACTTACCGTATCGTACAGCGTGCCCGTCGCATCCGGCGAGGCGAGCAGGCGCTGGTCGTCCGTCAGCGCGGTATACGGCTCCGCGGCCACCGATTCCACCATCAGCATCGCCTGGCGGATGCCGGACCAGGCCGCCCAGCGGGCGCGGGTCTGATTGCCGAAGTTGCTCGCAACCTGCGTTTCGCTGTTGATCATCGCCGCGAAGCCGCCGGCCAGGATCAACAGCACCACCATAATCCAGATGGCCGTCACCAGGGCGACACCGCGGTGCTTACGGTTGCGCATCGGTTGCTCCTTCCGCCGGCGCGGTTGCCATGGCCAGGTTCGTCGTGCTCGTCAGCACGATGGGCTTGGCCCCCTTCCGCGACGGTTGCAGCGTCAATTCGACCCGCACGGCCACCGGCAGCGTGGTCTGATCGGTCCACTCCATCAGCCAATCATCATTTATGGGCAGGTAAAGACAGTTAAAGCCCACCACCAGCGATGAAAGCAACCGCGGTTCCGGTGTCTCGTCCTCTATCTCCAGCCCCGGATGAAAATTCTCCGTCACGTAGAGTCCGGGCGTATCGCCCAGCGAACCGTCATTCATACTGTAGCTTACCTGACACAGGTCCCCCGCCGGCGAGTCGCCATAAGCAGCGTGCGCGGTGGTGAGGAAGGTCAGGATATCCGCCTGCAGCTCGTCGCTCGCCGCGTCCGTATCCTCGCCGGTTAGCGTGCCGGCGCTGTCCGCCGGCGTCTGGTAGGCGCTCGCCAGTTCCGCGCCGAGCTGCGCCAGCAGCACCCGCCCGGTCTGATATTCATCTATGATCTCCTCCGCGCGCGTGTAGGACGAATACGCCGCATCGTAAACCTCGTAGACAGCGCCGGTGAACAGGACGAAGACCGCGACGGCGACTATCGTCTCGAGCAACGTCAATCCGCGATGTCGCCGGCGTCTGTTCATCCTGATCCTCCACGCGACCCCCGCGATCCTCTCAGCCCCGATGAGCCTCCCGGTCCCGATAAGCCTCCCGGTCCCGATAAGCCTCCCGGTCCCGATGAACCTCCCGGCCCTGATGAGCCTCCCGGCTCCGGCGGGCCTTCCGTGCTTTCCGTTCCCTGCGAATCTTGTGGCGATTGTACCTGCCCGGGCGGCGCCGCCGCGGTCGGCAGGGGCCGCGGGTACAGCTCGACATCCATCGTGTAGTGCCGCCGGCCGTTGTTCCAGGCAACGGTAATTTCCGCCTGATAAATCCCCTGGTCATCGGGGGAGCCGATGTCCGCGGTCCACGTGTAGCCGGTCGCCGGATCGTCGAAGGTGCCGGACATGCTGCCGGGATCCAGCGTTTCGCCGCGTTCCAGCTCCGCGACCACCTGTCCCGCGAACAGCGCGGCCCGCGTATAACCGGATGCCGCGGCGCTGCTCTGCAGACATGCGGTGACGGCGCCCAGCACCGCGGCGATCCCGATGGACAGCACGGTCATCGCCACCATGACTTCGAGAAGCGTCAGGCCTTGTTTACGGCGTATGCGTCTCGCGCGTCGATACTCGGTCATGGCGTATCGCTCAACAGCTCGCATTGCCCGGTAATGGCATCCACCAGGATCACACGCTGCTTATCGTTTTCATCGTGCAGCGTGATGCTGAAATCTTCCGCCTGCCCCAGGGCGGTGAAGGTGACAGTCTCCTGGTCCGTGCCGTCGCCCGTGGCGGCGCTGCCGGTAACATCCGTTGCGGCGTCGCCGGTCGAATACAGATCCAGCGATTCCGGATGGCCGATGGTGATCGAAATGCCGTCCGGCAGCGAACGATATCGTCCCGCTTCCGTGGTGACGACGCTCCACGTTTCGTCCGCGCTGGTATCTGTTCCCGTCTCTAGCTCCGTTCCCGTCGTATCGGTATGCGGCGCCAGCACCGACAATCGCGGTGGCGCGATGTCGAATGCCACCGCGGCATCGGTGCGATGCGCTATGGCATAACTGCGGGCGTACCGCAACGCGGCTATGACCATACTGGTACTCGACCGCAGCCGCGCCTCAGCCAGATAAGGCCGGAAGGAAATCGCCACCACGCCGCTCATGAGGGCGATGACGAAGAGCACTACCGTCAACTCCAACAGGGTGAAGCCGCTCTTCCCGCTACTCCCAATTGTTGATATCGGCATCTGTTTTCTCGCCGCCTTCTTTCCCATCGCGGCCCAGGCAGAACAGGTCAAAGGCATCCGGGTTCTTTTCTCCCGGCGTTTGATATCCATACTCCCGATTCCAGGGATCTTTCGGCACCGGTTTCTCAATATAGGGACCGTTCCAGTTGGCCAGATCTTCACCCGACGGCTTTGCGCGCAGCGCATCCAGCGTTGGCGGGTATGCGTTATTATCCAGAAAATACTTGTTGACGCCGTTTTTAAGCGTATCGATGTCCGCTATGGCTTTCGCATGCCGAGCCTGTTCGATGTCCTTGGTGACCACCACCGTCACCACCCCGGCCAGCAGCACCAGAATAAACATCACCACCATCAATTCGAGCAGGGTAAAGCCCCGCTGTCGTCTGGTTATGCGTCGTGAATACATGTCACACCTCATTTCACCTGATTTTAGATTTTGGATTTTAGATTTTAGATTGTAAAAACCGCATGGTTTCCAATAATAAACAATCTAAAATCTAAAATTCAAAATCTAAAATTTTTCGATTTATTAACTTCCAAGCATATTGATCTGGAAAATCGGCAGCAGCATCGACACGATGATGAATCCCATGATGCCGCCGATGGTAATGATGATGATCGGTTCCAGCAGCGAGACCAGGCTCTTCAGCGTGGTCTCCACTTCGATATCGTAGGAATTGGCAACCGTCAGCAGCATGCTCTGCAGGTCGCCGGTCTCCTCCCCGATGCCGATCATGTGCGTCAACAGGCGGGGGAAGACCTCCGTCTGCCGCAGGCGCTCGCCGAAGCGCTCGCCTTCGCGCATTCCCTCGCGGGCATGGTCGGTGGCGCGCGCCAGCACTTCGTTGTCCATCACGTCGCGCACCACCGCCAGCGCGTCCAGCAGCGGCACGCCGCCGCGCAGCAGCGTGGCGGTGGTGCGGGCGAAACGCGACATCGACGCTCGCATGGCTAATTTGCCGAAGACGGGTATCCGTAGCCGCCACCTATCTACCTTCATCCGGCCGCCGGGCGTGCGCGCGTACCGGCGGAAGATGAAAACGATGGCGATGATGCCGAGCAGCACCGCCCACCCCCAGCGCGTGAAAAATTTCGCCGTACCCAGCAGGATAACGGTGGGCAGCGGCAGCGCCTGGCCGAAGGTGGCGAACATGGCGGCGAATTTCGGCACCACGAAGGTGATCAGCAGCGTGATGGCCAGCGCGCCGGCGCAGGTAAGCAGGATGGGGTACGCGAGCGCGCCGCGTATCTGCACGAGTCGGGCATGTTCCTTTTCCTGGTAATCGGCCAGCCAGTCGAGCACGGCGGCCAATTGGCCGCTCGCTTCGCCGGCCTTTACCATGTTGACATACAGCGGCGGAAAGGCGACCGGATGGCTGCTCATCGCCTCCCACAGCGCCTTGCCCCCATGCACATCATGCTGCATCGCCTCCAGCACGGCGCGCAGCCGCGGATTTTCCGTATGGGCGGAAAGCGCGGTAAAGGCCGTCATCAGCGGCACGCCGCCCGCCGCCAGGTTCGCGAGCTGCCGGGTGAAAACGGTCATCTCCGTGCCCATGCCGCGGCCGCCGAAGGGTTTGCCCGCGCCGGTGGACGCCGCCGGCGCGCGTTCCGCTGCCGGCTTCACTTCGGTGGGGAAGATGGCGCGCGTCTTCAGCACGGCGATTGCGCTCTGCGCATCGTCCGCGATCAGCTCTCCGCGCACGCTGGCGCCGGCATCATCCAAACCTCGGTAGGTGAAGGTGGTAGACATGGGTTAGTTCGAAGTTCAAAGTTCGAAGTTCGAAGTTCAAGGTTCGAAGTTCGAAGTTCCAAGTTCGAAGTTCGAGGTTCCAGGTTCCAGGTGTATGGTTATCAGAACTTCGAACTCCGAACTATTCCTCTTCCACCGGCTCGATATCGTCCTGCCGGGTGACGCGGAGCACCTCCTCGATGGTGGTTACGCCGCGCAGCACTTTCTGCCAGCCGTCCTCGCGCAGCGTCTTCATACCGTGCTTGCAGGCCAGGTTGCGGATAGCGGTGGAGGGGGCGCGTTCCATCACCAGCGGGCGAAGGGAGTTGTCCAGCAGCAGCAGCTCGTAAATGCCGGTGCGCCCGCGGTACCCGCTGTTCTTGCACTGGTCGCATCCGTGGCCTATATACAGGGTATCGCGGCGCGAAAGATGAAAGTCGGCGTCGATCAGCTTGGCCTCCAGCGCATCGAAATCATGGCGCGGCTCCTTGCAGTTCGGGCAGATGTTGCGCACCAGCCGCTGCGCCACCACCGCTTCGACCGACGAGGCAACCAGATACGGCTCGATGCCCATCTCCAGCATGCGAGTCACCGCGCTGGCGGCGTCATTGGTGTGCAGTGTGCTGAACACCAGGTGGCCGGTCAGCGCGGAGTGCACGGCAATCTCCGCCGTCTCCGTGTCGCGAATTTCGCCTACCATGATGACGTCCGGATCCTGGCGCAGAATATGGCGCAGTCCGGTGGCGAAGGTCAAGCCGATCTGCGGATGTACTTGAATCTGATTGACCCCGTCGAGCTGGTATTCGATGGGGTCCTCGATGGTCAGGATCTTCTTTTCCGTCGAGTAGGTGGCGCGCAGGGAGGCATACAGGGTGGTGGTCTTGCCGCTGCCCGTCGGGCCGGTGGCGAGGATCATGCCGTGAGGCAGGCTGATGAGCCGCTCGATTTCGCGCAGCGTGCCCGGCAGCATGCCGACCTCCTCCAGCGTATAGTTCATCGCGCTGCGGTCGAGCAGGCGGAGCACCACGCTCTCGCCATAGAGGGTGGGCACGGTGGAAACGCGGATGTCGATCTCACGGCCCGCGATGCGCGTCTTGATGCGCCCGTCTTGCGGTTTACGCCGCTCGGCAATATCCAGGCTGGCCATGATCTTCAGACGCGAGATGATGGCGGCCTGCAGGCGCCGCGGCGTGGGAGGCGCGGTCTGCAGTATGCCGTCAATGCGGTAGCGTACCTGCATTCCCTTCTCGAAGGGTTCCACGTGCACGTCGCTGGCGCGCTCCTGTACCGCCTGCCGCAGGATCAGATTGACCAGCTTGACCACCGTCGCTTCCCGCGCCATCGTCTCCAGATCGCCGATCTGCTCGCCCACCTCGTCGATCACCTGCACATCGTCCTCCGCGGTATCGGCGATCATGCGGCGGGTGTAGAACTCCTCGACGAAACGGCGCACCTCCTGCGGCGGCGCGAAAACCAGTTCCACGTCGCGTCCGGTTACCAGCCGCAGGTCGTCCGCCGCGGTGGTGTTGAACGGATCGGCAATGGCAACGCGCAGCGTGCTGGCAGTCGCCTGCAGCGGCAGCACCTGATGGCGGAAGGCCAGCTCGGTGGGTATCAGCGCGATTGCCTGCGGGTCGAAATCACGCTCTACCAGATGCACCAGCGGCAATCCCGCCTGGCGCGCCAGCACCTCCAGCGCCGAATCCTGCGTGCAGAACCCGAGATTCACCAGAATCTGATCGAAGGTCTGTCCGGTCTCGTGTTGTACGGCTTGCGCCTGGCGTAACTGATCGCTGGTTAGCATATTGACCAGACGTGAAGATTGTTCGGTCGGCACGGCGTCTCTCCACCGGGGTGTGTATTCCTAACGTATACCGAAGCTACAGTATAGTTATATTCCCCTGTTTGCGCAATATCGAAACCCGCCCCGGCGGTGGCCGCGCTTGCAGGCCGTTGTCCCTTCACGCATCCTCTCTACTACCAGCTTATCGATGAATGATGAAAAAGTTATGAAAACAACAAAAGCCACCCGCAAGTGCGCTATAATCGTATTGGATGGGTATTATAATCTGGACAATTTTTAGATTTTAGATTTTAGCTTTAAGATTGTTGTCGGCCAAACCAAGCATTTACGCAAGTATGACCACATCTAAAATCCAAACTCTAAAATTTGACCTTCCCTTCGGATTTCGCTATGAAAATCTTACTCATTGAAGACGACCGCCTGATCCGCGATGTCGTCACCCGCGGCCTGGAAGAGGACCGGCTGTATACCGTCGATACCGCGGCGGACGGCACGGATGGGCTGCGCATGGCGATGGAGGCCGATTACGCGGTGATCATTCTCGACTTGATGCTTCCCGGCATCGACGGCTGGCGCATCTGCGAGGAGCTGCGCGCCCGGCGCATCCGCACCCCCATCCTTATGCTTACCGCGCGCGACGCCGTGCCGGACCGCGTGCGTGGGCTGGAAATCGGCGCGGACGACTATCTCACCAAACCGTTCGACTTCGACGAGCTGCTCGCCCGCGTGCGGGCGCTGCTGCGGCGGGATAAATATTACAAGGCCCGCGTGCTGGAGATCGGCCACCTGGCGATCGACACCGGCGCCCATCGCGTAACTTGCGCGGGCGCGGAGATCATCCTGACGCCGCGCGAATACGCGCTGCTGGAAGCGCTGGCGATGAACGAAGGCCGCGTGGTCAGCCGCGAGACCATTCAATACCGGGTGTGGAACAACGAGGAAAATACCTCAAACACGGTTGATGTCTACATCGGCATGCTGCGCCGCAAGATCGACGCCGACCGCCCACTCAAGCTCATCCATACCATTCACGGCCAGGGCTACATGCTTCGCGCGCCCGTCCGGGAGGAAGCGTTATGAAGGTAACGTCGGTCCGCGCCCGCCTGCTGATGTGGAATATCGGCATACTGACCGCCATACTTTTCGCTTTCCTGCTGGCGACGCATTTTGCCGTGCGTGGTTACCTGCTTACCTCCATTGACCGCCGGCTGGAGGGTATGAGCCGGGGGATGAACCGTGTCCTCGATCATATTGATGAGAGGCGTCCTCCAATGCCGCAATCTCAGCCGCCGCCACCTCCACGGCAGACGGATGATCGCGAACGCAACGCGAGTGACCGCGAACGCGCCGGCGCCGACCGATTGCAGCGCAGAATGCGCTTCTTCGATTTACAGGGGAAAGCCATCACTTTGTTCGGCCAAACGGATCTTACGATGGCCGCTCCGCTGGATGCGACCGCGCTCAAGCAGGCCATGGCTGATGCGGGACGGGTCGACCAGTTGCTGCGGACGCACCGGGAGTTGGATCGGGATGCTTTGGCGAAGGCGCTGGCAGGCGCCATTTTATATTCATTCGCGCGAGATGAAGAGGGATCGCTGCGTGTGCTGACCAAACCGCTGGTGCGGGACAATAAGCAGATCGGCGTTATGCAGCTCGCCAGTTCCTTTGCCGAAGCGAAGGTGATGCTCAACAGCCTGACCCTCATGCTGCTGCTGCTGATGCCGTGCGCGCTGGTGCTCGCCGGTGTGGGCGGCTATTTCCTCACTCGGCATACGCTGGGACCGATCCGGCAGATCATCGATGCGGCTGAGTCGCTCAATCCCGACGACCTGTCGCAACGACTGCCCGTGGTAGGAGCGGACGAGTTTGCTCACCTGGCGAACACCATGAACGGCATGCTGGGCAGGATCGAGGGGGCATTCACACGCCTGATGGAATCGATCGAGCGCGAACGGCGCTTCACCGCGGATGCCTCCCATGAGCTGCGCACCCCGCTGACCGCCATCAAGGCCAATACCTCGCTGGCGCTGAAGGGCGAACGCGCCCCGGAACAGTATCGCGAAGCTCTGCGGGCGGTAAACCAGGCGGCCGATTCGATGACGCGGCTGGTGCAGGACCTGCTCCTCCTCGCGCGGTCGGATAGCGGGCAGTTGACCCTCGATTCCCGGCAGGTGAACCCGCGCGAGCTATTCCAGGAGGCAGTGGCGGCAATGCGCCAGAAAAGGGGGCACGCGCCCGTACGAGTGGACATCGCCGACGATGCGCAACAGATCGGCGGCGACCGGCAGCATCTGCAGCGCCTGGTGAACAACCTGCTGGAAAACGCGCTGCGCCATACCCCGGCCGATGGATTGATTACCCTGGAAGCCCGCCGGCGGGACGACATGATTGTGCTGACCGTCGCCGACAACGGTGAAGGCATTTCCCCCGAACATCTCGCTCATCTCGGTGAGCGCTTCTTCCGCGCCGATCCCTCCCGCGCCCGCCAGCACGGCGGCACCGGCCTAGGTCTCGCCATCTGTCGCAGCATCGTCGATGCCCACGGCGGCACGATGACCATCGACAGCGCCCCCGGCGAAGGGACGCGCGTGACGGTCGAGCTGCCCGGCGCTGGGTAAGATGGGGGCCGGGGAGGTGGGGTGAAGATAAGTAAATGAAAAATGAGAAATCGCAAAATGAAAAATGGTTTGCTGTCCGAGTATACAGTGCATGTAGAACAATATCTGCCCCTGGTTTTAGGCAGAATTTTGCATTTAGCAATTTTCATTTTTCATTAAATGACTTCTTATCTTAATGCTTATAACCCCTTCTCCCCTTCTCCCCTACGGCGCTGACCAGCGAAAATCGCCGCCGGCGTCTTGCACACCAAAGAGCGGCACGTCGTTCTTCATGCGAGTCCAGATGCGCGGATGCGCCCCTGCGTCGGAGAGGCTGATGACGGAATCGCCGTTGCCGTGCACCGACATAAGCGCGCGGATGACATCGTTCTGGTCCCGCATCTCCAGCTCCGAGAAGCCGTCCGGGGAAACGCACATCTGCATCGTCAGATGATTTCCGTCGTTCCCCATGGCCAGGCTCGGTACATTTTCATCTGTGACCGTAAGCATGGCCAGCGTGTTCCCGTCGGCGTTATTCATCGACAGGCTGGGGGCGCCATCCTTCACCGCGAGCTCCGCGCGCGAGACTCCCTCCATATCGGTCATCAACAATTCCGGCACGCCATTAGCGTCAACGCCGAAGCGCGCGCGCAGCTCTTCATCGGCATTGGTGAAATTCAAGCGGCAGTCGTTATCCGTGGTCATCGCCAGCATGCCGCGCAGGTTTTCTTCAGTATCGTAGAAAGCGAGACCGGGAGTCTGGTCGCCCAGCAGCCAGAAGCCGGCGCGCAGGTTTTGCTTATCGGTGTAATATTCGAGGCTCGGCGTGTCATCGTCGTCCAGCCGCAGCAGCGCGCGGGTGTTCTCCTCGGCGTCATACAGTCGGATTGATGGTATGCCGTTTTCATTCACTCGCAGGTTCGATCGGGTATTTCCCCCGGCATCGCAGAGCATGATGCCGGGAAGATTTTCGGTATCCACCACCAGTTGCACGCGCATTACGTCGGCGGCGTCCGTCAGCAGGATACTCGGCTCGCCTTCGTCTCCCAGCGCGAACTGTGCGCGGTTCACTCCGTTGCCGTCATAGAGGATCAGCGTCGCGCCACCGTCTATCGTGCTGAGGCGCGCGGTCACCTTCCCTTCGCCGTCAACCAGCTCGAACGCCTGCGCGCGCAGCACGTCCGCGCCCGCCTGCTGTTCCTCGTCTACCGTTGCCTTGACAAAGGCGACCGACGCCGATACCCGCTTCACCAGCGTGGGGCCGTCCAGCTTCTCCGTCTCATTGCCGGCAATGATTTCGATGCCTTCAGCCTCGAGCAGATGCCGCGCGTAATTGATGGGCACGGAAAATCCCACGCCCTCGACATCGGGGGCCGCCAGCTTGGCGTTCACCACGCCGATTACCTCGCCTTTCTCATTGATCAGCGGGCCGCCGCTGTTGCCGGCATTGATGGGCGAATCCACTTGAAAAACCTTCTGCACGCCGAGCGTGGTAATGCCGGAGATGGTTCCGCGGGTGACTTTCAGATCAGTGCCGATGACCGAGGCCAGCGGAAAACCGCACGCCCGCGCCTCTTCACCGAGCTGCACCTGGTTCGAATTTGCCAGCGGCAGCGCGGCAAGCTTGTTAAGTCCGATCTGCAGTAGCGCCAGGTCGTGCTTTCCATCCTCCGCCAGCACACTCGCTTTATAACTCTTGCCGTCGATCAGCACTTGAATATCCGTCGCTCCTTCTACCACGTGGTTGCAGGTGATCAGGAAGCCATCCGGATGGATGACGAACGCGGTGCCGGAGTAAACGGCGGCATCGGCATGGGTGCTGCGCTGGCACAACAACAACAACGGCAGCAGTAATAGGAAATGACGCATCGGACACCTCCGGGAGAATTTCCGGTATATTCTATTTTATTATTCAATTACCTTTTCTTTCACTTCATATCCGCCGTCCGAACAATAAACGGCAACACCCCCGGTTCGGTGATCGTCATCTCGCGGAATGAGCACTCGCCGTGGCAGCCCCACAGGCCGACCAGCGAGTTAACCGGATCGGCGACGGAGCCGTAATCCTTGTTGCCGATGAAGGAGAGCACCACCACATCGGCGTCGTCCAGCTTGAGGGCGACTGACTGCTCCTTTTTGCTGATGCGGCAGCGCAACATATGCGGTTTGGCCGGATCCGACCAGCGACCAAGCTGCACCAGGTGCCGGTAACAGACCGTCTTGCCATCCGCGCCGGTGGTCTGATACCAGACGGCCATGGTGTAGTCGGCCACAAACACGGCGATAGAGCTGGCCACCATGCCGTCCTTCACCATCGGCGAAATGCACAAACCGGGGCAGGCGTAGCCGTTTCCGCCGACGTTTTTCCCCATCTCCAGCGTGACGGCGATCTCCGCCTCGGTCGTGCCCAGGTCGTAGAGCAGAATGGCGTTATCGACTTCCGCTCCGTAATCCGCCTTGCTGAAGGTGTCCATGGTCGTGCCGACGGCGCCGTCGAGCTGCACCAGCTCCTTCGCTTCCGCCTGATTGGCCATGCGCGCCGGCGTCCATTTCGCCGCGTCCCACGCGCCTTCGTCGAACTTGATCACCGTCACTTTCGCCTCCTCCGCGCCCAGCGCCGCCGCGCACAGGCAGCAGGCGAGCATAACCAGTATGTGTCGTTTCATATGACCCTCTCCAAAATATGAGATGACGAATCATTCACCATCGAGCTGTGAAAACCTGCCGAATCGACAGGACGGTTGCCTGATACAGGAGAACTATCGGGAGAAATCTGACACCCGCTACTATTTCAACCCTTCATGCCCGTTAGAGTGATGCCCTGGATGAAATAGCGCTGGGCAAGGAAGAAGATGACGATCACGGGAAGGGTCATCAGCAGTGAGGCGGCCATCATCAGCGCCGGGTTGTTGCCCACCTGCACGGAGAAGGCATAAATGCCGAAGGCCAGTGGATAAAGACGCTGATCCGAGATATAGATCAGCGGGCCCATGAAGTCGTTCCATGTTCCCATGAAGGTAAAAATGGCGATGGCTGCCAGGCTCGGTTTGATGAGCGGCAGCATGATATGCCAGTAGACGCGCAGGTAACCGCAGCCGTCGATGCGGGCGGCGTCCTCCAGATCGCGCGGAATGCCTTTCAGCGTCTGGCGCAGCAGGAAAATGAAGAAGGCATTGCCGAACGCGGCTCCCAGCCAGAGTGGGGTAAGCGTGTTGTAAGCGCCGATATTTTTCCAGATGAGAAAATGAGGGATCATCGTCACCTGACCGGGGATCATCATGGTGGCGAGCAGGAGTAAAAAGGCGAAATCGCGTCCCGGCCATTGCAGACGGGCAAAGGCATAAGCGACCAGCGAGGAGACTATCACCGCCAGCAATATATTGGCGAATACCAGGAAGATGCTGACGCGGATATAGCGCCAGAAGGGAATCTGATCAAGCACGCGGTCGTAGTTCATTTTTATTTTATCCATCCAGGCCACCGTGGGCGTGCTCTTGCGAAATTCAAGCGTCACTTTGATCTGACGCGGGTCGGTTATCGCACTCGTGGCATGCTTTACTCGATCCAGCAGAATCCATGTCTTGATATTCAGGGTATTGTCTTCCGGGCCGGGCTGCTGCCAGGTGACGCACATCCAGTCCATGTTGGCCAGCGGGACGGCGCGCCGGGCGCGGAAAATCCGTCCATTACTTTCCAGCGTCAGCCACAGCTCGTGCCAGGAATCGTCCGGACGCAGGTAAAGCTGCAGGCGCTGCAGCTCCTCGGCCGCAAAACCGAGAGAAACGGTTTTACTCAGTACGAACTTATCGCCGCGGGTGAAATCGTAACTGACGCCGGCAAACGCCTGCTCCTTCTCGAAGCAATCCGTCAAACGGGCGACGCGGGGCGTCTGGTTTTCCAGGCGCTTGCTGAACGGCATCCCTTTGCCGATCTCCTCTTCCCGCAGCGAGGTGCTGCGCGCCAGCATCATTCGCAATGACAGTCGCCGTTGCACGCTGTCGAAAGTCTCCGCGATGGACGCGGCGGTTATCTCCTTTTCCAGTGCTTCGCGCAAAGCCGGCAGCGGACCTTCCCATATCTTTTTCGGAATGCGGGCAGCCATGCGTTTATACAGCCCGTATGCCACCTCTCGCTCGGCGTCCGCGCGGCTGAAGTCGGCGCTGAATGGGTACTTCGCCGCATGAACCAGTTTTTCGATCTCGCCCGCCAGCCGGTGGGCGCGCTTGTCTTCGGATCGCGGAAAATAGGCGTCATCGACATAAGGACTGCGCTGGCGCGGCCTCGGAGGAATGGGGGAGACGCGCAGTTCCCGGTCAGTGAATAGCTCGCGGTCCACCTTCATGCTGGTGGCGGCCATCCAGACGAAGGGGAAGGTAAAGATCAGCGAGCCGACGATCAGCAGGCCGTAGATCAGGGTGATGCGCGTGAGCTTCGGCAGCAGCATGGCGGATGCCCCTCAATCCCCTTCATAATAGACCCAGCGTTTTGAGAGCCGGAATTGGATGATGGTCAATATCAGCACCAGCACCAGCAGCACCCAGGCCATGGCCGAGGCATATCCCATATGGCCGTAACGAAAGGCGTTGTTGAACAGGTGGTATACGTAAAACAGCGTGGAATTCGCGGGGCCGCCCGCCGTCATGATGAAGGCCTGTCCGAAGATCTGGAAAGTGCCGATCAAGCCCATTACCAGATTGAAGAAGATATATGGAGACAGTTGCGGCAGGGTGACATGCCGGAACTGCTGCCAACCGTTCGCCCCGTCCACGCCGGCTGCCTCATACAACTCCTGCGGAATCGCTTTCAATCCCGCCAGCCAGATGATCATGCCCGAACCCGCTCCCCATAATCCCATGATGATAAGCGAAGGTTTGCTCCAGTCCGCGCTCTGCAGCCAGTTGGGTGGATTGGCGATGTGCAGCGTGGCAAGGCCTGAATTTAGCAGCCCGCCGTTTGGATTGAGTATCCATACCCAGAGCACGCTGGCGGCCACCATGGGCACGATTGCCGGCAGATAGAAAAAGGTGCGCCAGATGGACATGCCGCGGATTTTCAGGTTGAGCAGCAGGGCAATCGCTAGGCCCACCGCCATGCCCAGCGGCACTCCGAGCATCATATAGGCGGTGTTGCCCAGCGATTTGAGAAAAAAAGCGTCGTCGGTAAACATGGCCCGGTAATTGCGCAGGCCGGTGAAGAGCGGAGGACGCAGGATATCGTAATCGGTGAAGCTGATGATGAAAGAAAAGAGCATAGGGCCGCCGCCGAAGATCAGGAAGCCGATGATCCAGGGTGCGGCGCAGGTTAACGCTGACCACCACTGCCGGCGGAAGTAACCGCCTTTCGTGCCTTCCACGATATCGGTATCGGCGGCGCGCGATATACGCAGCCAGCGTCCGAGGCGGCGGCGGAAGGCTAGTTTGGTATCCCATAAATAAGCAGCGCCGGCCAATGCGATGATTAGAACGGCATACAGCAGGTAAAACCATTGCCAGTTTCGCATGGGACGTCCCGGCTGAGGGGAGAAAAACTTGTCGAGATCGCGCTGCACGTTGGCCGCGCCGAAATCGAGCGCTTGCCGCGGATTCATGCCTGAGCGCTCCTGGTAGCAGGCGTTTTCCATGGCAATGACATGCTCGTTCCACAGGCGCTGGCCTACCGGCGTTACCGGACGGTAACGCGAATACGGAATCAACCGGCTGCTGACGCGGATGCCGTCGCGAAATTTTTCCGGGACGAGTGGATCATCGAAAATATATTTTTCGAGCATTCGCCTGTTGATGGCCGGTTGCGGCTGCAGGGGAGGAATATACATCACCCCCTGGGCATCCGCCAGCGATTTTTCCGAGGCGTTTATTACCTCGATGGCCTGCTCGCTGGTCATGAAGCGGATGAATTCCCAGGCTGCATCCTTGTGGCGCGCGTTGCTCGGGATGGCATATGACCATCCCCCCGACCAGGAAAGCAGCAACGGCTTGCCGCTCGCCTTCCGGCGCGCGATCTCCCCGAGTGACAGGGGCGGCGGCGCCAGTCCGAAGTTGACATCCTTGCCGTATCTGGCCAGCCCGTTCATCGCCCCGCCGGTATCGATCTTCATCGCCACTTTACCCTGGATGAAGGGATCGAGTTGCCCGGACTGAAAACCGGCCTGGAAGGCCAGCACCTTTTCGTATCCCCCCATATCGTCATACAGGGTTTTCATATAAGTCAGCGCTTCCACGATGCGCGGCTCGTTCAGCGTGCAGCGCTTGCCATCGGGACTCATGAATTCGCCGCCGTTCATCCAGCCATACATGTATAACCAGCAATTGCCATAGTTGGGAATGTATCCGACCACGCGCAGGTTGTGCTTTTCATCGTATTCGGTCAGACGCCGGCTATATTCGCGCAGTTCATTCCAATCGCGCGGCGGTCGGGCCTCGCTCCGCTCATCGACCAGTCCGGCGCGCACCAGCAAATCCTTGTTATAAAACAGCACCCGGTCGTCCACGCCGTTGGGGATGGCATAAACATGCCCGCGGTACATCGTTTCGTCCCAGCATGACTTGAAGAAGCGCTCGGCAGTCGGCGGCGGCGGATCGTTTTGCCCGCGGGCTAAGTCGCGCCGGATGAAGTCATCGAGAGGGATGAAGGCGCCGCGCGCGGACCATTCGGTCACCGCGAAACGATCGAAATAGATCACATCGGGAGGGGAACCGCCGGCTTCGGCCAGCAGGAAACGGGTAGGATCCGCCACCTGGTCGCGGGCGGCATTCTGCCCGAAAATCAGCCGGTAGCGCGGCTGGCGGGGGTCGCGGGCATGCCGGTCAGCGCTCCATTTTTCGAATGCGCTATAAACATCCAGAATCGAACCGGTATTCGGCCCCATCAGCACGATCTCGACCGCGTCCCCCTCTTCGGATTTCGTTCCCAATCTCCGGGTGGGGTAGAGGAGGAGAATGACGATCAGAATTACCGCACATAACAGACCGAATTTCCAGGTGGCCATAACTTAGCCCCCCACAGGCGTAAAGTGAAGCACTCTCCTGCACTTCGGGGACTGTCACGCTGCTGCTTGCCCGATACGAAAATTGTTGATTGGATGAGCGGGGGGTGGAGGGAGTGGGCGAATGAGCCTGACGGTTCTCCCACTCCTCGATTCGGCTTATCTTACCAATCTCGGTTGCGACCGCCGCGGTCGCCTCGGCTTCCGCTGAAGCTTTCGTCGCCGGAGCGCATCATCTTATCGGCCTTGCGGCGGCGCCGGCAATCCGGACAGCGGGTCGGAGGATTGAAGCCTTTGTCTTTGAAAAAGGCCTGCTCACCCTCGGTGAAGGTGAAGGTGTTGCTGCAATCGTTGCAGGTGAGGATTTGATCGGGCATGCGTCTGCCCTCCTTTCGTGTTCTTACATTCTCGGGAAGGGCAGTCGTGCAGGTGGCTTGTTACGCTTCATCCGTCTCGCCGCCGTCACCTGGAATGGTGGGGGTAGTTTATCGGGTATTAAGTTCAATGTCAACGGATATTTGCGAGGTATGTGGGCAAACTTGTTAGGATAGGAAGGCAACAGAAAGTCTGGAGAACGGGTGAGGGGAACGGACGGATTAAATCCGCCCGCCGTCTTCAAGCAACTTTTCAAGCGCTGGAACGATCGCCGCGCACCTCTTCGTCATTAAGCGGCATAAAGCACCTCGGCTTCGCGCACGACGCGGTCGCGGAAATGTGCCCCGAGGTCGCGCGGGGTGCGAAAATACGCGTCGCGTCCAAGGAGTTCCGAAAACTCCAATTGCATGCTCATCAGGCGCAGCAAGCCCGGAACGTGCCCCGGCTCGAATTCCAGCAATACGTCCACCTCGCTATCCGGGGCGGAAGTCGCCCCGCAGCACGGAACCGAAGAAGGCAAGTTTCCGAATACGGTGCCGACGGCAGAAGTCGGCGAGCTGGCGTTGATTCACGGTAATGCGCAGGCCATGATTATACTTACCTACTCTTCATCTGCTTCTCGATCCTGGCCCACGTGTCGCGCAGGGTGACGGTGCGATTGAAGACGAGCCGCTCAGCCGTGGAGTCCGGATCAACGCAAAAATAACCCAGCCGCTCGAACTGGCAGCGGTAACCCGGCGCGGCGCCGGCGGCGCTCGGCTCGACGAAGCCGTTGATAACCTCTAGCGAACTCGGGTTCAGGTTGGCGGTGAAGTCCCGGCCTTCCGGCGCGTCATCCGGGTTTGGCACGTTGAACAGGTGGTCGTAGAGCCGCGCCTCAATGGGCAGTGCGTGCTGCGCGGAGACCCAGTGAATGGTCGCCTTCACCTTGCGGCCGTCCGGGGCGTCGCCGCCGCGGGTGGCGGGGTCGTAGGTGCAGCGGATTTCGGTGATGATGCCGTCCGCGTCCTTCACCACCTCTTCACACTTGATGAAGTAGGCGTAGCGCAGCCGCACCTCGCGGCCGGGCGCCAGGCGGAAGTATTTCGGCGGCGGCTCCTCGCGGAAGTCGTCCTGCTCGATGTACAGCTCGCGGGAGAAGGGCACCGCGCGCTTGCCGGCCTCCGGGTCCTCCGGGTTGTTGATCGCCTCCAGCTCGTCGGTCTGCCCCTCCGGGTAATTAGTGATGGCCACCTTCAGCGGGCGCAGCACGCCGAAGACGCGCGGCACGCGCTTGTTCAGGTCGTCGCGGATGGCGTCCTCCAGCATGGCGACGTCCGTCACGCTGTTCACCTTCGTCACGCCGATGCGGTCGCAAAAGGTCTTGATGCCCTCCGGCGTGTAGCCGCGGCGGCGCAGGCCGGCGAGGGTCGGCAGCCGCGGGTCGTCGAAGCCGTTCACGAAGCCGCCGCGCACCAGCGTGACGAATTTCCGCTTGCTCATCACCATGTAGGTCATGTTCAGGCGGGCGAATTCGATCTGCCGCGGGTGGTAGATGTCGAGCTGATCGAGGAACCAGTCGTACAGCGGGCGGTGATCCACGTATTCCTGCGAGCACAGCGAGTGAGTGACGCCTTCGATGCTGTCCTCCAGCCCGTGCGCCCAGTCGTACATCGGGTAGATGCACCACGCGTCGCCCTGGCGGTGGTGCTCGGCGTGCAGAATGCGGTACATCACCGGGTCGCGCAGGTTCAGGTTGGGCGAGGCCATGTCGATCTTCGCCCGCAGGACGCGCGAGCCATCCGCGAACTCGCCCGCCCGCATGCGCGCGAACAGGTCCAGGTTCTCCTCTACGCTGCGGTGGCGGTAGGGGCTCTCTTTGCCCGGCTCGGTCAGCGTGCCGCGCGCGCGGCTGATCTCCTCCGCTGACTGATCGTCCACGTAGGCCTGACCTTGTGTGATCAACTGCACGGCCCAGTCGTACATCTGCGGGAAGTAATCCGAGGCATAAAAGAGGCGGTCTTCGAACTCCGCGCCCACCCATTTGACATCGTTGATGATGGCGTCGACGAACTCCTGCTCCTCCTTCGCCGGGTTGGTGTCGTCGAAGCGCAGGTTGAACTTGCCGTTGAAGTCGAGGGCGATGCCGTAGTCGATCCAGATCGCCTTGGCGTGCCCGATGTGCAGGTAGGCATTCGGCTCCGGCGGGAAGCGTGTATGCACGCGGTCAAACCGTCCGTTGCGCAGGTCTTCCTTCACCGCTTCGCGAATGAAATCGAGCGGCACGAATTCCTCGCCGGTCCCGTTTTTGTCGCTGTCAGCCATGCTTTTCTCCTCGAAAGAGACGAATCATTTTGACATACGCGGGGTGAGAGGTCAAGGAAGAAGTAAACCATGAAAAAAACGGAAGAAGAGAGGAGGAGAAGAAAAGAAGAAGAGAAGAATGGATAACATATCCTCTCTTCTCTTCTTCACTTCCCCTCTTCTTCTCTTCAAATGGCTATCATTTATCGCGGCCCTTGCCGTGGCCGTTGTCGCCGCCTCTTTCTTTCTCGCCGTTATCCTTCTCGCTGCTTTGGTCCTTGCTTTCCTTCTCCTGCCGGCCATTGCCGCCCGTTCCGGCGTGCTGCTCCTTGTTCTGATATCCGGGTGGCGGCCCGCTTGCCTGCTGCCCCGGCCCGCCGTGCTGAGTGCCGCTGCCGGGCGTGATGACCACCTCTTTACGCTGCCAATCGATATTCAGCGGGAAGCCGGCGGGACGTATCCGATCGTCCGGACGCGCGTCGCGCTTCCATAAGGGGGTGTCGAATTTGCCGTCCGGTCTGCCGTCCACCGGCTTGCCATAATCGCGCTGGAAATCGCCGTCCGGTCTGCCTTGCCCCGGAGTCAATTGCGGGTTATGGCCGCCGTTCCACGGGCCGCCGCCGTTCTGTTGCTGCGGAGGACCGCTTTGCGGAGGATCGATGTTGTGATTCGGATTGCCGCCGCCACTCTGGTGCTGCGGCGGACCGCTTTGCGGAGGACCGATGTTGTGATTCGGATTGCCGCCGCCACCCGGGTGCTGCGGCGGACCGCTCTGCGGTGGGCCGATGTTGTGATTCTGATTGCCGCCGTCGTGCTGCGGCGGACCCCCATGAGGGGAATCGTTATCGTGATTCGGATTGCCGCCGTCATAGTGCGGGGGTTTGTCATTATGATACTGGTCTATACCGGGAGGCGGATTGCCGTGCGGTGGCGGCCGATAGCCGTCACGCGGTCTCCAATCACGGCATGGACGATGAAAATTGATATACCAGTTAAAATCAAAGTTGTAGCGCCAGTTATGCGGGAGACGGCACCAGTCGAGATCGATGACAACCACGACGCGCTCCGTCGTCCACCTGTTGATGATGATCACCTGCCGGTTATCTTGTCCCCACTCGTAGTTCAACCGGAAGGCTTCGCAGAGAAACCGCACCGGCAGGTAGGTGACATCATCCATGATGACGACCGGCATGTCCAGCCATACTTTGCGGTCGTTCACCCATGCGTTCATGCGATAAGGGACCAGGTAGACTACCGTGTCGTATAACCAAATGCTGATCTCGTCCTCTTCTACGTTGTAGTCTACATCCGCATCGAAAATCTCCGCGAAATCCCGCAGCGAGATCATGGGCCGCTCGTTGATGGTGACGATCTTCCCCGCCATGGGATCGATCGCCAGCGCGGCAACGGCTGCCAGAAGGAACACCGACAACATTGCGAACCGCAATCCTGACATTGCGTTACCCTCCTTCCAGACTGATATTCTTATTATACGCGCAGATGGCAAAATTGTTGCATCGGCAGGCAAAGAAATTAGAAAAAATTCCTGGTGATTGAAAAGATAGGGGGGCGAGTGCTTCGTGACTAATCCGGCCTAACCACTCGCCGCTATTCGCTCCACCGATCCTTGCCAGAACGCGATCCGCTCCCGCTTCCACGTGTAGGTGATTGCCATCCCGACCGCGGTGGGGATGATGGCGGGGTAGGAGTATTCGCCGGGCTCGGTTTCCAGGTCGAGGGTGCGCGGCCAGGTGAGGCCGTTGTCGAAGGAGAGGGCGAGGCGCAGCGGCGTGCGCGCGGCCCAGTTGCCGGCCACCGGGTTGAAGACCAGCGCCAGCGCGCCGTCGCGCAGCTTCGCCAGGTCCAGCCCGCTGTTGTTGTTCGGCAGAGCGGTGGGATAGGCCGGGCGCCAGGTGTGGCCGTAATCGTCCGAATCGCTGCGAAAAACAGCCCCGGCGGTGCTGCGCATGAGCATGTGGACGTGACCGGGCCGCGATTCCCAGAGGGAGGGCTGGATGATGCCGAGGCCTCCGACGGCGGCGCGGTCCAGTAAATCACTCGCTTGCCAGGTGAGGCCGTTGTCCGTGCTGCGGTCAACGAAGGCATCCCAGCCATTATCGGTTTCAATGGACGCCGGGGCCAGCCAGTCGCCGTTGGAGAGGAGAATCGGCTTATTTTTCACCGGCCCGCGCCCGCCGCGATCGCCGGGCACCAACTCGCGGGATTCGCTCCAACTCTGCCCACCGTCCTCGGAGGTCATCACCCAGGTTTCCCACTGCGGAATTTCATCGCCCACTTTGAAGAACAGGTGCACGCGGCCCGTATTATCGGAAAAGAGCACCGAATTCCAGTGAGGGCTTTGCCGCACTTTGGCAAGCAGGCGCGGCGGCGACCAGCATCCCTCGCGCCGCTCCGCGCCCCAGATGCCCACGTCCGGGTGCTTCTCATGGGTGCCGCCGAACCAGGCGGCGAGGAAGCGGTTGTTCGGCAGTTGCACCAGCGTGGAGGCGTGGCACTGCGCGAAAGGCCGGTCGTCCGCGAAGATATGCTCGTGAACGTGGATAAGCTGCCGCAGATACTCGCCGTAATGAGAGAGGTTCAGCGACTGCCCGCCCATCTCGATCGCCTGCTGCAGGCGCGGCACGGAGAGCGTTGTCGGTGTCGTTCCTTCCCGCAGGCATTGCGCGGCGGCCAGCCCGGCGGCATAACCCATTTGAGCGCAGGTGGCCATCACGCGGAAGCTGCTCATCGCCATCTGCTCGCCCGAAGCGCCGCGTCCGGGGACGAGCAGGTTCTTCGCGCCTTTGGAGATCAACGTCCGCAGCGGGATGTGGTACGGCTCCACCATGTCGCAGATGCCGGTGCCAGCGCGCTGCACGCGGTCGGGCCAGTGGTAATCCAGGTGGTAGGTGCCCAGCGCCACCGCGTCATCGAAGATGGCTCCGTGCCGCACTTCCTCCTCCGTCAGCACGTGCTCGCCCACGATGCGCCGGCCCTCGCGCACCCCGAGCTGCCGCGACACGCTCGCCAACGTATATGTGTCATAGAGCTTCTCGGCATACCCCTTCGTCTGCAGGTGGTAAATCAGACCCATCATCTGCCGGCGCGCGTGCTGCTCGGCCGCCGACAGGCTCTCCCCGTCCGCCGCGTCGAAGCCGATCACCTTCATCTTCACTTCCAGCTTGCCGCTCGGGAAGGGATGCACGCTGGTCATCGGCAGGTCGTCGTCGCTCTCCCAGGTGGGGCAGCCCGCCGGCAGCAACGGCTCCACCGCCTTTCCGGTGTCCCACAGCGTGAAATACAGGCTCATCGGCAATTGCCGCAGCGGCCCTTCATGCATGGTCGGAAAGCCGGCGGCAACGGGAATCACGCATTCGCCGGTGGCATCGATTACCATCTGTGGTTGAAACTCCAGCGTCCCGCCGTCCAGCGCCACGCTGACCCGGCGGATGACTCCCTCCTCAGCCACCGCGCCACACACGCGCGCGTGCAGCAGAATCTCTACCCCCGCCTCCAGCAACATTTCCTGCAGGAAAAACGCCATGTGTTCCAGGTCATAACCGCGCCGGTCGGCCAGCGGGTTATACGGCTGGATCAGATCTCGCGCTGCCAGCCGGTCAACCAGTTTCGCAAACGGCCCGTTCACCCGCGCCGTATCCCCGCAAAACCCGGCCACCCCGCCGGCGGTTCCCTGCCCGCCGAGGACGTTATGCGGCTCGATGATGACGACTCCCGCCCCACCCTCGCGGGCGCCTAATGCAGCAAAGACGCCGGCCATGCCGCCGCCGGCGATGAGGAGACTGGTAGTGCGTATACTGGAAGACATTGCTTGCATTTCTGAACGCTACTGCGCAATAGTAGCTTTTACATGGGCTGACAGGATGAGAAGGGGAAAGTTCATTGTTGTCACGCAATCTTTTTATCGCGCCTATGCGAGTAGAAGGCCAGCTTTTCTTCTGGTGTCATCTCTTTCGTATGATAATAATGAAGCAAACGCACGTAATGTACCTGCTGCATAGTTTCATCATCTGGAAATTCCTGACGAACCTCTTCCCAGATTGCTTGCTTTTCTAATTCAGATACTTCTCGCATGATCTACCTCATAATTCGGGCGGCGTGACGATTTCAATCGGGCCATACCCGCTCAACGCATTGATCAAATTAATTTCCCGTCGAGTGGCAACCTTAACCAGATGCTTGTAGTTCCAACTAGCGAAATAACTGATTCCATTAACCGTTGCAATGGCCACGTGGTCGGCATCAGCAGCGTATCTTTCCGGGAACACACCACGCCTGACATATTCAGCTGAGAGTATTAACGCTTCTTCGGTTACCGGCAAAACCTGAAAGTCGTGCAGCAGACTTTCCATAGCTCTTCGCCGGACTACATCAGGTGTATCTCGTATCTCCCGCAGTGTGATCTCCGAAACCATGATGGTATAAGAGAGAAGCCGTGTTTCCCAGAACGATCGGGTCAGGCTTTGTCGATCCGGTGTTCTCGCATCGAGGTAGGCACTTGGCACCGTGGTATCAAGATAAAGGCCTGGCTTTTTCATCTCTCCAAGTATACCTCTTTTAAGATAATGCGCAATCGGGGGCGGCGCATTCACCACTCCCCCTTCTATTCTACCAATCGTCCCCCCATTTTATGCTACAATACCACCGTTATGAATACTTTACCCGCGCGCACGCGCAGCGCGCCGTCGCCGACGGGGGATCCGCACGTCGGCACCGCCTATGTCGGGCTGTTCGATTACCTCCTCGCCCGGCAGACGGGGGGGCAATACGTGCTGCGCATCGAGGATACCGACCGCGAGCGCTTCAGCGAAACCGCGGCGCATGCCATTCTGGACGCGATGAAGTGGCTGAATCTGCCGCCGGACGAAGGACCGGAGATCGGCGGTCCCTTCGGCCCCTACGTGCAGAGCGAACGCCTGGCGATTTACCGCGAATATGCGGAGAAACTGGTGGAGGCCGAGTACGCCTATTACTGCTTCTGCACGAAGGAGCGGCTGGCGGAGATGCGCAAGGTGCAGGAAGCGGAGAAAAAGTCGGTGATGTATGATCGCTACTGCCTGTGCTCCATGACCGAATTGGAACGGCGGCAAAAGCTGCACGACGGCGTGCCGCACGTGATCCGCATGAAGATGCCGGACGAGGGCAATACGAGTTGGATCGACCTGGTGCGCGGCGAGGTGTCCTTCGAGAACGCGCTGATCGACGACCAGGTGCTGATGAAGGCGGACGGCTACCCGACCTACCACCTGGCAAACGTGGTGGACGACCACCTGATGCGGATCACCCACGTCATCCGCGCCGAGGACTGGGTCAGCAGCACGCCCAAGCACCTGGTGCTGTTCGGCATGTTCGGCTGGGAGCCGCCGTACTACGCCCACCTGCCGCTGCTGCGCAACCCGGACCGCAGCAAGATCAGCAAGCGCTATGGCCACACCTCGCTGCACTGGTACCGCGACGAGGGTATCCTGCCGCGGGCGCTGCTCAACTTCCTGGCGCTGCAGGGCTGGTCGCACCCGGAGGAGAAGGAGATATTCGACTTGCCGGAGATGATCGAGAAGTTCAGCTTCGACCGCTTCAACACCTCCGGCCCGGTATTCGACCTGGAGAAGCTGCGCTGGATGAACGGTGTCTACATTCGCGAGATGCCCATCGATGAGCTTTATCCGCTGGTCGAGCCGTTCCTCGTCAAGGCCGGTATCCTGCGGGAGCACCCCGCGGCGGAGGAGCGGGAGTTCGCCCGGCGGTGCATCGCGCTCGAGCAGGAGAAGGTGCGCGCGCTGTCCGAGTTCCCGGAGCGCGTCTCCTTCATGTTCGACCCGAACTTCCATTACGACGATGAGGCGGTGAAAAAGTGGCTGCGCCCCGCGCCCGAGCACGTCCACCCGGCCTTTCTCAAGCTGATCGAGCTGATCGACCCCATCCCGCCCGCCGAACTAACGTCCGAAAAATATGAGGAGCTGGTCCGCGGCGTCGCCGAGGAACTGCTGGTGGGCGCCGGCAAGGTCATCCACCCCACTCGCGTGGCGATGAGCGGCCGCACCGTCGGACCCTCTCTCTTCCATCTGATGGAGCTGCTGGGCAAAGACGAAGTCCTCTACCGCCTCAAGCGCACGCTCGACGTGATGCGAGGCAGGACACGGGATAAATAATTCTCAAGATGGACGTCGTCTGCATAGAGAATGATAATGACTTCATCCTAGTTATCCTTAATATCCTTCCCATCCTGAGAATGATTTGAATGATGTAGGAGAAAGGACCCGCGATGCCCCTTGCCTCCAATCAGCCCGGCGTGCTGTTGCCGACGCTGCCCTGTGCCGAGCCGCATGCCGAGGTAGTGCTGTTTGCCTTCGACGACGGGGTGTTTCCCTTCCGCCGGAACGTGGACACGCGCCTCATCGCCGGCCAGCAGCCGCGGCTGGTGCTGCGTCATGGCGAGGAAGGCGCGCACGACGAGGTGCTCCTCTACGCCGGCTCGGTGGCGCGCATCGGCGACCGGTTCCACATGTGGTACAACGGCAATTACGGTCCGCTTGCCAACGAGATAAGCTTCGAGCGCACGAATTGCTGTGTCTGCTATGCCACCAGTCCTGATGGGATCGCCTGGGAAAAGCCGAACCTGGGGCTGGTCGAGTTCAACGGAAACCGGCAGAACAATATCGTGGACCTGCACGCGCCTACGCTGTGGTCCGGCGCGGCGGTGCTCTTCGACCCGGATGATGCCGCGCACGGGCGGCGCTACAAGATGGCCTACCAGGCGTGGATCGGGGGAACGCTGCAGTTCTGCGTGGCCTTCAGCAGCGACGGCCGGCGCTGGCGCCCCGCCTCACTCAATCCGGTGGGACCGGAGTTCATGGTAAGCGGCGTCGTCCGCCACCATCGTCGCTATTACGCCTGTGGGCAACTGGCCGGTGATCCGCGGCTGGCCGTCCTCACCTCGAACGATTTCGAGCACTGGTCGCCTTGCGCCGCGCCGGGAATGGATCGCGCGGGGGAGGGAGCGGACGAGCAAGTCCATCTCGGCGCCGGACTGTGGAACCGCGGCAACGCGGTGCTGGCAATCTATGGCCAGTGGCACGGGCACCCCACTGGCGACCGCCGGCTGGCGTCCATCGACCTGGGGCTGGCGATCTCTCACGACGCGGTGCATTACCGGGAACCGGTACCCGGTTTCCGCTTCGTACCCGCCGCTGAACAGCCGTATAGCCCGGTCGGCTTCGCGCCGGCGCTGCTGCAGGGGCAGGGTATGGCGAATTATGACGATCACACGCTCTACTGGTACTCACTGTGGCGCGGCGCGCGCGGCAATGGCGCGCGGCTGGTCAGTTGGACGCGCGACCGCCTGGGCGCGCTGCAGCCCAATCAACCGGGCAACGCCCAGGTAATCACCTGCCCCTTCGAGGTGGCGGCGGGCCGCGTCCGCGCCCGGCTGAATGTTTCCGGCCTCGGTGAAAATACTCATCTGCGCGTGTCCCTGCTCGACGAAGGCTTCCGTCCCGTGCAGCGCTACAGCGGCGCCGACGCCGGCATCATCGCCGAGAGCGGCCTGGGTGTTCCCATCCACTGGGGCGGCGGCGACCTGCTGCTCCCCTCCCACGGCCTCATGCGCCTGGCCGTCAACTTCGAAGGCATCCGCCCGGAAGACGCCCGGCTGTACGCGATCTATCTGGGAGAGTGAGAAGGATAGCGGTTGGGAGGGTGGAAAAATGGAAGGATGAATTGGTTTTGAGTTGATTGGAGTTTAATGGGACGCAGAGAATAATGATTGAAAAGATTGGAACGATTTAAAAGATAATATTTTTCTTTTTACACAAAAAAGAAAATATTTAATCATTTAAATCGTTCCAATCTTTTCAATCATCATTCTCTGTGTCCCGTTAAATCCATCCCCATCAACTCAAAACTCAAACCTATCTACTGGAGGCAATCATGAGCACTAATACCGGCACGCTGCAGATCGGCATTTTTGCCGACAACTTGCGCTTGCCTTTGCGCGACGGGGTTCGCAAGGCGGCGGAACTGGGCGTCGCCTCGTTCCAGATGTTCACGACATCCGGCGAGGTGTTGCCCGACAACATGACGAAGGCACAGCGGGTAGAGTTCAAGCAATTCTACAGCGGCTTGGGATTGAAATTGTCCGCCACCTGCGCCGACTTCGGCCATGGCTTCGTGGACCCGGAGAAGAACAAGGAGCTGATTCCAGCACTGTTTCAGCAAGTTGACCTGGCAGTGGACCTGGGCACGGACATCATCACCACCCATATCGGCGCGCTGCCCGAGCAGCCGAACGAGGTGTGGGATATCATGCGCGCGGCGATCAGCCGGATCGGTAAATACGCCGAGGAGCACGGCATCGCGCTGGCCACCGAGACGGGGCCGGAGAGCGGGCCGGTGCTGCGCGATTTCTTGCGGAGCATCGACAACAACGGCGTGAAGGTGAACCTCGATCCCGCCAACCTGACCATGGCCGGCTACAATCTCGACGAAGCGCTGGACGCCCTGCTGCCTTACATCGTGCACACCCACGCGAAGGACGGCTTCACGGATCCGGGCAAGTGGCGGGAAGCGCCGCTGGGGCAGGGCGACGTAGATTGGCCGAACTACATAGCGCGCCTGAAAGCCGCCGGCTATAACGGCGCCTACACCATCGAGCGCGAAGCCGGTGAAGATCCCATCGGCGACATCCAACAAGCCATCGCCTTCCTGCAGCAGTTCTGATATGGCGGGGACGCAGGGAAAAAAGATTTAAAAGATATTAAAAGATTGAAATGATAATTTATTTTATTTTTTACAAAAATAGAAAATAATTATCATTTTAATCTTTTTACATCATTTCAATCTTTTTTCTCTGCATCCCCACTGGATATATGGATATTATCGCGTGCTCCAGAATTCCTTCAGGAAGCGGGCGCCGTTGGTTGTTATGGCATCCATGATGAGTTTCCCCATCTCCGCGGTGGCTACCGTCGGGGTACCATAAGTACCGGTGGTGCTGGCCTGCAGATACCAGGTGGACCAGGTCACGCGCTGGCGGCCCTTGAAGCCGTCGCCGGCGACGAAGTCGGAGTGGTAGCGCATGGTGTCCACATCGGTGGCCTTCGACATGTCTACCACCTCCGGGCTGATGTGCAGCAGGATCGATGTCTCCCACTCGCCGGCATGGATGGCGCCGCCCTGTTCGGACTTCCGCGCGGCGTTGTACTCGTCGCGCGAGATCACCGCCGGGCTGATGACGGCGACGGCCTTGTCGGTAGCATCGCACAGCTCTCGCGAGATGGTGTTCAGCGGCCCGCTGTGATGGCCGTGGCAGTCGAGCAGCGCCACCTTATCGAAGCCCATGTCGAGCACCGACTTGCAGATATCGAACACCATGTCCATGAACACGCGGCTGCGCACCACGATGGTGCCCGGCCATTGCTTCATGATCTTCATCGAATAGCCGTAGCGGATGGTGTCCATCAACAGCAGCGGTATCTCCGGCGCCAGCGCCTCCGCCAGCCGCTGCCCGCATGCCTCCGCGATGCGCGCGTCGGCGTCCACCGGCATGTGCGGCCCGTGCTCCTCGGTGGTGCCGATTGGCAAGATGAGCAGCGATTTCTTCTCAATATGCTCCTGGAGCATGGGCCAGGACTGGTCGCGAAACAGGTAGGACATATACTCTCCTTATGGTCATACAAAATGGTGAATAGAGAATGGAGAATAGTGAATTGAGAATTCATTGCCCGTCAATGGTAGGTTGAGCCGGAGTACGCTTTTTAGCGTTGCCTTTGGCAGTCACGATTGACGCAGTAAGAATTCTACACAATTCATCCGTTTCTCCCATAATTACCGTGTTGTCGCATTTCCTCTGAACCGTTCTTGCTGCCAATCGCAACCAGAAGTACGATTCGTGAATTTCTTTCGAGGAGATTGAGAGCTTGTGTATAAAGTCTGCCCGGCTTTCGGCAGCACAAGCCTCCTCGTAGTTTGCGGCAGAAGACGTCCCGGATCGCAGCAACTGCCCTCCGATATGTCGGCCAACCAGGTTTTGCGGCATCGAATCGACGAAGAACACGATCGATACAGCAAATACGAACATTCTCTCTTGTAGAGTTATAACGTCTTTTCGCATAACGATCCTCCTTCAGTTATATTGAGAATCAAGATTAGCGAACGGTTAACAAAAATCCGTTTACGGTGACCGGCAATTTCATTCAGTATTCACTATTCTCCATTCTTCATTCACCATTTTAATTTATTGCCATCACGGGCATCTTCACCCAGCTATTCGTATCCATCGATCTCTGCGCTGCCGCCAGCATGCGCTGGAGGTAGATGCCTTCATACAGCGACGGGCTGGGCTGCGCGCCGGCGGCGATGGCTTGCAGGAAGTTGAAGTGGGCGTGCATGTGCGCGCGGATCCAGCCGATGCCGAATTTTGGACCGGGGAAGCCCCCGCCGGGTTTTTCGAAGCGCTGCACGCAGGCGATCTTGTTCCAGCCGCGCGTGCCGCCCAGCGGCGCCTCGGGGTCGCGCAGGTCGTAGGCCTCCAGGTAGTTCGGGTTCATGCAGTGGAAGCGCAGCGCGCCTTTGTCGCCGTGGATCTCGAACGACAGCTCGTCCTCCGCGCCGGTGGCGATTTTCGATGCCTCGATGGCGCCGATGGCGCCGTTTTGCAGGCGCGCGATCATCAGCATGATGTCGTCCGCCTCCACCGTCTCCAGCTCGCCCTTTGCGTTCGGGCGCTCGGGGTAAAGGATGTGGGTCTGCGTCAGCGTGCCGTCGATGGGGCCGATCAGGTGGTTTACCACGTCGAGGATATGCGAGCCCAGGTCCTGCAGCACGCCGCCGCCCTCGGATTTGAGCTGCTTCCAGCCCATCGGCTTCTTCGGATCCACGCTGCCGGAGTGCAGATAGTTGGCGCGGAAGCTGACAATGTTGCCGCAAAAGCCTTCGTCTATAAGCTGCTTCGCGCGCATGGTGGCCGGGAAGAAGCGGTACTGGAAGGCCATCTGGCCGATGCCCGTGTAGCTCTTCAGCGCTTCTTCGACGCGCTTCATATTCTCTTCGCCCACCACCAGCGGCTTATCGCAGTAGATGTGCTTGCCGGCGGCGATGGCCGCCAGCAGTTGCTCGGCATGCAGGCTGTTGGGCGAGCAGATGTCGATGATGTGAATATCGTCGCGCTCGATCAGCTCGCGCCAGTTATCGGTGCCGAACTCGAACCCGCCCTGCTCGACCGCCTTGTTCGCGCGCGCCTTGTCGATCTCCGCTACGCCGACCAGCCTGGTGCGGACGGGCAACGGATCGTAGAACAGCGGCATGGATTTGTAGTTATAGGTATGTACTTTGCCCATGAAGCCGAAGCTGATGATGCCGACGCCTAAGGTGTCCATGATTCCTCCTTCGGAGCGCGGATTGCCAATCCGCGCGTATTGTCTAACTCGCGCGGATTGGCAATCCGCGCTCCGAATTATTCTAAACTTATCTGCGCATACCGGATCACCCGGTCGCCGCCGGCGGGTAACCCATATAGGTCGATGATATTCGATGGCGCATTGCCGTTGCGCTCGGAGGCGGTGAAGAAGCTGGTAAACGGTGTTTTTAACGGCAGCTTTTGCGCCTCTCCATTCGCCGGGGCGATCTGCCGCAGGTAATTGCCCGCATTCTCGCCGGATTGATACCAGATGACGAACAGCCGGCCATCGGGCGTGGCATGGAACTCGGCGTATCCCGGCACGGCGCCCTGCAGTTGTCCGGTGCCTTTTCCCTCCGCTGTCGTCGTCTCTTCCGCCCGCAGCAGCGTCTGCCGGTCAATGACGCGGCCATTCTGCACGCGTGCATACTTCAGCGCAACCGTGATGGGCGTGCCGGGGAAGAATTTATCCCGCATATACGTCTGCCAGATATTGCGGTCGGTGTAGAGCAGCCAGGCGGCGCCTTCCCTGTCGATCCACATATCCAGGTTGCGGATCAAGCCGGCGGTCTCGTCACGGCTGGCCACTGTGAGGATAGGAGAAAAATCGGTAGTGGCTATGTCCGGCGTCCAGGTGAAAAAGAGCTGGCGGAACTCGTAATCCCGGTGCTGCTTCGTCACCTCTTCCTTGTAGGCCCGCCAGGCGGGATTGGGTTCCATCTCGTCGCTGATGGCCATCACGTAAACGGCATTGCCGCGCACGGCTACCTGCTGGTAGCACCCGCGCATGGGAAAGCGCAGCATGCCCTGTCGCAGCGGCTGCCCCTTCCCGCCATAAGCGCTGAAGGCGTGCTGGTATTCATCGCCAAACGGTACCTGGTTCGTCAGGAAGAAGTTGCCGGTGTTGCCGTCGGCGGCAAAGGCGCGGTAGGAGTGCTCGGGGAACTCGTAAGCGTGATCCCACTTCGGCATGATTTTGACCGGAGGTTTCTCCGGGGCGGCGGCGTCGAACCGCAGCAATCGCGGCTCACAGCGCGCTCCCCGGCGGCCGTCCTCCATGGTGTAGGTCAATTCTTGCGCCGGGTTCACGGAGAGGAGCAGCCGCCCGTCCGGCATACGCGCCAGCATGCAAGGTTCGCGCTCGTCGTATGTCGGATTGGCCTGCACACGCTCCCAGGTTCCGCCGTCTTTTCGCCGGAAAAGAACCCAGCGGGTGTTGCACAGCGGCTGTACGTCCTTGCCCGTCTCCGGCGCCACGGCGAAGACGGTGTCGCCGAACCGCGCGATGGTGCGCGAGCCAAAGCACCACATAGGCCCGGCGCCGTTGTTGGGTTCGGTGTATTCGGTGATGATCTCTTCAGCGATAACTCGCGCGGGCATCGGCGTTTCTCCCAGCGATGAGATGGCACAGCATAACAATATACCGATTGCAAGCGTTAATTTCAACATCGGTTACACTCAAATAAGGCGGACATTCGGATTCAGACATGTCGGACATGTCCGACATGTCCGATGGTCGGATGAGTCAGACCATTCACACTTTCTCTGTTTGCGTTTCACTATAAAGCTGACGATATAACGCCAGGTACCGCCCATACACCTCGCGATACGCCGCCGAATTGGCCGGGTTCGGCTCGAAGGTGCGGTCCGGTCGATACCAGGCCTCCGCGGCTTCGGTAATGCTGCCAAAGCGCCCGGTCCCCGCGGCGGCGAGCATGGCGGCGCCGAGCGAGCCGGCGTCGGTGCAGGCGGGCCGCTCGACCGGCAGCTCCAGCAGGTCGGCCTTCATCCGCAGCCACAGGTCATTGCGCGCGGCGCCGCCCATCGAGCGCACGCCGGTCAGCGCGATGCCGTGGCCGGTCACGCAGTCCAGGCACTCCCGCAGCATGCACGCGCAGGATTCCATGATCGCCCGCGCGATATGCGCCCGCGTATGGCCGAGGGTCAGCCCGTTGATGGCGCCGCGAACATTCGGATTGTAAGTCGGCGAGGCGGTGCCGGCGAAGTGCGGCAGCACAGTCAGCCCGCCGCAACCCGGCGGTATATCTTCCACGCCGTGCAGGAATTCGTCATAAGTCATCTCGGGCGCGATCATGTCGCGGAACCATTTCAACACGATGGCCGAGGTTATGGTAAAGGCCATGGCGTAGCTCAAACCGGGCGCCGCGTGCCGGGCGACGAAGACGCGCGTGTCGTCCAGCAGCTCTTCCGTGCTGACCACCAGTGCCAGCGCCGTGCCGGTGGTCTCCGAGACGATGCCGGGCCGCACGTTGCCCGCGCCGATGGCGCCTGCCAGTTGATCGTTCGCGCCCACGCACACCGGCACGCCGGCGGGAATGCCCAGCGCTTCCGCCGCCTTCCCGTGCACCGCGCCGGCCATCGCGCCGGGATCGAGAATGCGCGGCAACTGCTCTTCACTGATGCCGGCGGCGGAGAGCATGCGCGGCGACCAGGCGCGCGTCCGCAGGTCGTAAAATCCGTTCATCTGCGCGATGATGTGGTCGGTAGCCGTCTCGCCGGTCAGCCGGTAGATGAGGTAATCCGGCAGGCAGAGGAACTTCCACGCTCCCAGCGCTTCCGGCGCGTGCCGCCGCATCCAGCCGACTTTGAACGCGGTCAGCCCGGCGGGAATCCACGGGTAACCCGACATGCGGCGGTACTCGTCCTTCGACAGCCATTCCGCTTCCCACTCGTCGGCGATGCGCTGCGCGCGGTTGTCCACCCACACTATGGCGTTGAACAGCGGCCTGCCGGTTTCGTCGATGGGGATGTATGTCTGCCCCTGCGAGCTGAAGCCGATGGCCGCCAGCGTCTTCGGATCTGCGCCCAACCGCGCGAAGACCGCCCGCGTGCCGGCGACCGCCGCCTGCCAGTAGGTTTCCGGCGCCATCTCCGCCCAATCGGGCCGCGGCGTGATCAGCGCGTATTCCTCCACGTGCACCGCCGCCACCCACCCCTCATCATCGATGAGCGCCGTTTTCAACGAAGTCGTTCCGAGATCGAAGGTAAGGTAATATTGCACGGGAACTCTCCAGAGAAACAGATTACACAACCTTCCCATTACCCCTGCATTACTAATCCGCGACTTTTCGCCAACAGGCGCAGCTTTTGTCTTTGGTTGCGGCGTAGCCGCCCTGCATTACTAATCCGCGACTTTTCGCCAACAGGCGCAGCTTTTGTCTTTGGTTGCGGCGTAGCCGCCCTGCATTACTAATCCGCGACTTTTCGCCAACAGGCGCAGCTTTTGTCTTT
>Ga0172369_10000390_pt1 | contig 66176 bp, 58 predicted proteins | sample LakKiv25m_FD_114539 | JGI IMG/M metagenome (GOLD analysis project Ga0172369, IMG submission 114539) | Freshwater microbial communities from Kabuno Bay, South-Kivu, Congo - kab_022012_11.25m | ecosystem: Environmental > Aquatic > Freshwater > Lake | place: Democratic Republic of the Congo... | reverse complement strand
GATGATTTGCCTGTTTCAACAAAGTTTTTCTGACCCATTTTTATCTCCTGCTCTTCATGTGATTCCTATTGAATCACAATTCGTTTAATCAGTCAATTGTCACTTGTTTTTCAACACTCTCACGCGGATTACTTGACGGAAATAATTCCCACATGTATAATAGCTGGACGTTGAAATCCAAATTTAACCTGTTCATATAGGTGAGCGCTTGAGGCAAAGACTCCTTGCGCTTTCTTTTGTTTGTCTCTGGCAATAATAATGCTTCAGAAAACAATCAGGGGAAACCCGGAAAAGGAAAATATACCTTGTTAAACAACCTGCCAGGGAACGCAACGAATTATCCATCACAAATATCAACCAAATCCCAAAACGAGGAGATGACCATTGGAAACTAAGGGGCTAACTTCGCTTCGTATTAGTTTGGCTTCACCTGACACCATTCGCAGTTGGTCTTATGGAGAAGTTCTTAAACCGGAAACAATCAACTACCGACGTTTACGTCCTGAGAAAGATGGCCTTTTCTGTGAGGCGATCTTTGGACCAACCCGCGATTGGCAATGCTATTGCGGAAAATACAAGAACCCGCGCTACAAAGGCATAACCTGTGATAAATGCGGTGTGGAAGTCACCCGATCTGCCGTTCGTCGGGAACGAATGGGTCATATCCAACTTGCAACACCAGTCGCTCACATCTGGTATACACGACGCATCCCATCTTATCTGGGACTATTGCTGGACATCTCACGCCGCAATCTGGATCGGGTCTTATACTTTGCCCAGTACATCGTCACCTATGTGGATGAAGACGCCCGTAATAAAGCCTTGAAACGCCTGGAAGACGAGATCAATGTCTCCGAACGTGAACAAGCCACGATGATCAATTCCCGCATCGTTGAGATAAAGAATGCCCGGGATGCCAAGCTTGCAGAATTAAAACAACACAAGATCAACCTTGAACAAAGCTATGATGAGCAGATCGCGGCCAAGCTTGAACCAATCATAGCTGAAGGTCAACGCCTGGAACGGTTCCTGCAGGAAGAAAAAGGTAAAGAACTAAAGAATGCCGTCGTCTTTGGCAGTACCCAGGAAGTGATCGTGGAGTCTGGCAAGTCTATCTCTGCCAGCCATATCTCCAAGGTACAGAAATATGTCAAGGAGCAACTCGAAAACCTTGAAAACGAATTAAAAGAACAGAAGATGCGTGAGCTTGAACAGGTCAAGATGGACCATAACACCATCAAAGCCGAAGCCGAAGAGCAGATGATGGAGATGCGCAACAAGCTCGAAGACCAATCGTCCGATTCGAAGGGACAGAACTCACGACAGCGAGATGAACTTGTTGAACTTCGCCCGTTTACCTTCCTCGGTGAGACTCGCTACCGCGAGTTGAAATCCCGTTGGGGTCAGGTTTTCCGCGCTGATATGGGTGCTGAAGCATTTTACGACATCCTGCGCAGGCTGGACCTGGACAAACTTTCCCAGGAACTCTGGCATGAATTGCGCACGACCAAATCCAAGCAAAAACGAAAGAAAGCTACTTCCCGTCTAAAGGTCTTGGAAGGATTTCGCCGTTCCGGTAACAAACCGGAATGGATGATCCTTACAATTCTGCCTGTCATTCCACCAGACCTGCGCCCGATGGTGCAGTTGGACGGCGGTCGCTTCGCCACATCCGATATGAACGATCTTTACAGGCGTGTGATCAACCGCAACAATCGTCTCAAGAGGTTACTTGAATTAGGCGCTCCTGATGTGATCGTGCGAAATGAAAAACGCATGCTTCAGGAAGCAGTCGATTCATTGATCGATAATTCTCAGCGCGGCAAAGCGCTTTCACGTCGTGGGAGACGGGAACTACGTTCACTAAGCGACATGCTCAAGGGTAAAAAAGGCCGCTTCCGTCGCAACTTGCTGGGCAAACGAGTGGACTACTCCGGCCGTTCCGTAATTGTCGTGGGTCCACAATTGAAGCTATCTCAATGTGGTTTACCCAAGAACATGGCGCTCGAACTGTTCCGCCCATTTGTAATCTCCCGGCTTGTTTCTCATAATTATGCAGCCAATGTCAAAGGAGCGCGCCGCTTTATTGAACGAAACCGACCCGAAATTTGGGAAGTTCTCGAAGAAGTGATCAAAGAACGACCGGTTCTGCTTAATCGTGCTCCAACCCTTCACAGACTGGGTATCCAAGCTTTTGAACCGATCCTGATAGAAGGATCTGCCATACAATTGCATCCACTGGTGACCACAGCATTTAACGCTGACTTCGATGGGGACCAGATGGCCGTACACGTACCCCTTTCTGAAAAAGCAGTTTTGGAAGCACGTTCATTAATGCTGGCTTCCAAGAACCTCCTCAAACCATCGGACGGAGAACCCATCATCGGACCTTCCAAGGATATGGTCCTGGGAGTTTACTATCTGACCATGATGCACCACCTGGCGCACAAAGGCGATGGCAGGGCTTTTTCGGATATGGATGAAGTCTACATGGCATTTGAGCTCGGCCAGGTCGAAGTCCAATCTGAGATCAAGGTGATGGTCACAACCTGGTACGATGAACAAAATAACCGGATGGCACAACCTGAAAAACGCCTGGTCACCACAACCGTAGGTCGGGTGATCTTTAATCGTATTCTACCTGAGCAGGTTCAATTTATCAACGAAAGATTGGAAAAAGGTGGCGTCAAGGATCTTATTGCTGAGATCTATGAACTCGCCGGGCAGGAAGTTACAACCGATGCCGCAGATGCCATCAAGACGCTTGGATTTGAATATGCGATGCGCTCCGGTACCACTCTTTCTGTTGCCGACATCACGATCCCACCTGAAAAAGTCGAGATCGTCAATCAAGCCCTTGCAGACGTCGAATCGATCGACAAGGATTTCCGGCGAGGTTTATTAACCGAACAGGAACAAAATGAACGCACCATCCAGGTCTGGCAGAAAACAACAGCGGATGTTTCACAAGCAGTCAAGAAGTACATGGACCCGGATGGCAATCTTGCGACCATGGCCAACTCTGGAGCAACCAAAGGTGGATTCAGCCAGCTATCACAATTGGCAGGTATGCGCGGTTTGATGGCTGACCCATCAGGACGTATCATTCCCTACCCGATTCGCTCCAATTTCCGTGAGGGATTGACCGCTTTGGAATACTTCATGTCCACGCACGGTGCCCGAAAAGGGCTTGCAGATACTGCTTTGCGTACAGCCGACGCCGGTTATCTGACCCGCCGTCTCGTGGATATTGCCCAGGACGTGATCATCAACGAATATGATTGCGGAACGGATGATCATGCAGTCTTGCATGGCAGCGATGATGTTGCCGGGCAGACATTAAGTGTTCGACTGTATGGAAGATTGACAGGTGGGCGGATCCTGGATCCGAACACTGGAGAGATCCTGGCAGAAAAGGATGAGATCCTTGATCGCGAATTGATCCGTAAGATCATTGACGCCGGCATTTCTGATGTCCCTGTTCGTTCGCCGTTAACCTGCGAATTGATACACGGCATCTGCGCCAAATGTTATGGCCTCGACCTTGGACGCGGTAACATGGTTGAACTGGGTTCAGCGGTCGGCATTGTGGCAGCCCAGTCAATCGGTGAACCTGGTACCCAATTGACTTTGCGCACATTCCACACCGGTGGTGTGGCTGCCGGTGGCGATATCACGACCGGTCTCCCCCGAGTTGAAGAGCTTTTCGAAGCCCGCAAGACCCCCAAAGGCGAAGCGGTTGTGGCAGAGATCAAAGGTTCGATCCATATCGTACAATCTGAGAAATATGCAGACATGCGCTTGGTGCATGTCGAGCATAGCGAGATGGTCTCAGATCAGATGGATATCCCGGAAGAATGGACAATAATCGTGAAAGATGAAGCCGAGGTCAAAGCCGGTGAGATCCTTGCAACATTGGGCGAAGCTACCATTCCAGCAATTCATGCAGGCCGTGTACGCATTGAGAAGAAACGCAAAGTGATCGTATCGTATGAACTTAATGAAGATATGGAATATGAGATCCCGATCACATCCCGGCTCCTAATCAAAGAAGGCGACCACGTGGAAGCAGGTCAACCATTGACCGAAGGTTCTCTTAATCCACACCGCATCCTGAAGATCCAGGGGCGCGAAACTTGCCAGATGTACCTGATGACGGAGATCCAAAAAGTGTATCGCTCGCAAGGGCAGAACATTCACGACAAGCACTTTGAGGTCATCATTCGTAAAATGCTAAACAAAGTCCAGATTACCCGCCCTGGAAATACCACATTCCTGCCTGGTGAAACCATCGACCGCCAGGTTCTTCGCCGCAGCAATGAAAAATTACTGGCAGATGGCAAGCAACCAGCCCGCTTTGCCGAGATCCTGCTGGGAGTCACTAAAGCTTCCTTGAGCACTGAATCCTTCCTCTCTGCTTCTTCGTTCCAGCACACCATCAAAGTCCTGGCGCAGGCTGCAATAGGTTCGAGCATTGATCCTCTTTTTGGACTCAAAGAGAACGTGATCATTGGCAAGCTCATTCCAGCTGGTACGGGTTTCGTTCATGGGCGGTTTACAGAATTAGAAAAAGTGAACAACCCGGTTATTCCTGAGGTAGAGCTCATAGCTGAATCACCCGAAGACACCCCAACTCCTGAACCAGAATAGCAGACCATCTTCATAATAATAAAAGAGAGTAGTGATGAACAGAATCCCTACTCTCTTTTTATTATTCAACCATTGGTCTTTCTCAATGGTGGGGTAATGTCCCGCTTACCTTGGGAGGAGGACCGAGTGGGGTTCCTAGAAATTTTCGACGGTGAGAACACCTTGAATCGACCAGATTGGGGATTGCTTTTATTTATTTCACTGGGTATCATTAACTTATGGAATTGGCAGGTGTTAATTTCATCTATAGGAGAATCAAATGAACACAAAAAGGATCTTATTTATTTTATCGCTGGAAATAATCCTTATAATGACCAGCGCGTGTGGCCCTCGTACTGCAATAGAAACAGAACCCCCAACTCAGGACCCTGTTTTGATCACATCAATTGCTGAGACAGCCCAAGCCGGTTTGTTTGCCACATTGACCCAAGCTGTACTTAACCTTCCAAGCCAAACACCTACCCCTTTTGCCACCTTGACTCCTGAGAATACCGTCACACCTCTACCCACGTCCACCTTAAGCAAAGCGATGATCAGTGTCGAGGTAGAAACACTCTGCAGAACAGGTCCAGGCACATTCTATGATCGCGTCGGAGAACTTGGAATAGGGAAAATGGTTGAAGTTTTCGGATTGGATCCGTCAAGGGATTATTACTTGATCCAAAATCCATCCCATCCGGATAGTTATTGCTGGGTTTGGGGTTTTTACGCAACACCAGTAAATAATTTTTCAGGAATACCTGTCTATACACCAGTTTTTACACCTACACCCAGATACACGTATACGCCAACAATTCCAGCACCAGGTTCGTTATGTTCCATTGTTTCCCAGGATCCTCCTCTAAAAAAGGTCGTTCAACCCGGAGCTGATATTGATGGTATCTGGAAGATAAAGAATACCGGGGCATCTGCCTGGCTCAAAACCGAAGTGGATCTAAAATACATCAGTAATGTAAATGGGAAATTCCATAAACCAGCCTACCCAGAGCTGTCTGATCTGGCGGCAGATGTAGCCAAAGATGCGACAATCACCATTATTGTTGATCTGCTTGCCCCTACAACAAGTGGAACCTATACTGAAAATTGGGCGTTAATGAAAGGGTCAACAACTTTATGCAACATGAGTTTTTCCATCGTTGTCCCCTAAAGATTGTCCTTAACTGGAAGACATGTACATCTACAAGTGGCAAGTGTAGGTAAAACCCGCCCATAAAGTTTAAAAGTTCCTATGCACATTATCACTAAAAAAAGGATGGGACCATGAAAGAAAATCGAATATTAATGATCTTCACCCTCTGCCTCGCCTTGGGATTGTTAAGTTCATGTGGTTTGCCAACAAGAAACCCCACCTCCTCTGCTGCTGATGTGGTATTTGAGACTGCCCAGGCAGCAGCAGCAGGCACGTTAACCCAGCAGGCATTCCTTATCCCCAGCCAGACAACTGCACCCATTCTTACAAATACATTCACGGTTGCTCCCCCTGAGGTCACGACCTTTCCACCAACCTCAAACAAACCAATGGTCAGCGTCAGTAAAGAGACCAACTGCAGGGTTGGACCCGATACATCTTTCATGCGAGTGGGTGGATTGCTTCCCGGTGTGATGGCTGAGGTCGTTGGGCTCGATACGAGCGGACAATTTTATTACATCCGAAATCCACAGGACAACCAAAATTTCTGCTGGTTATGGGGTTATTATGCCACCCTGGTTGGAGATGGTTCCACTCTGCCACGTTTTACCCCAATGCCAACGCCAACTCTCACAATCACCCCTACTCCGGTACCCAATTTTGTATTCCTAACTAAGGAAATTGATGGTTGTGTCGGTTCCTTTGTGGAGGTCTCAGTAAAAAATACTGGCAGTACAGTCTGGTCTTCAGGAAGCGTCATCACAAAGGATACAGTCACCAGTTTTGTCACTATTGAAACCAAATCTGATGATTTTTATGAAGTAAATGGCTGTGTATATGCCAGCCCGATTCAAGGCGACCTGGCACCAGGAGAGATTGGATTTTTACAAGGCTCGGACTTTATCGCCCCAATAACTGGGCATCCTATTCTGGTAACTGTAAAGCTATGTACGCAAAATTTGCTGGCTGGTACTTGCCTTACAAAAGAGATCACTTTTACACCTTAGTACCTTTTTTTTTCTTTTTATTAAGAACAGATCTGATTGGATGCATACCAGTCAGATCTGTTTTGAATTATTCCAACTACATAAAATAATTTGGTGTTGAATTCGTTAATATTCATTTTTATAAAACCATTGTAATTTTTTCCATTTGTAGTAATATAAAGTTAATTGAAATCGAAAATTACAACATCCGATTATTGACCAAGGAGGTCCGAAAGTTGTGGACGATGAAGACCCGCTAATACTTATGCTACATAATGTCGAGCAGGATGTGACCTGTGGAGATCCCAAAGATTTGATCGCCATCCAGGACACAGCCAGCGTTGCCAGGCATTTGAAGGATGCCCTGGACTCTTGTGGATATACCACCATCCCCATCGCTGTTAAAGATTCTCTCGACGAACTTAAAGAATCCTTACGGCCGTTTTCACCTCAAACGGCTTTTGTTTTTAATTTTTGTGATGGCTTTGGAGGGAACAACCTGGATGCCACAAAGGTCATCCAGCTAATTGAAAAGCTCGGATTTCGCCATACTGGATCCTCTGCCAAAACGAACTTGATATGTATCGATAAGAGCCAAACCAAAGCCCAGCTCAAGGCTGCCGGGATCCCGACACCCTCATACCAAGTATTTACAAAACTGGATGATATTTATTTACACAAATATCCTGCAATGGTGAAACCAGCCTGGGATGATGCCAGTATTGGGATTGACCTGAAATCTGTCGTCACAAATCCGGAAGAATTAAAATCAAGGGTGGAATACATTCTAACGACCTATCACCAACCTGCCCTGGTCGAAGAATTTATTGGAGGACGGGAACTTTCTGTTTCCATGTGGGGCAACAAGCGCGTCAAGGTCCTACCGATTACAGAAATGGATTATTCATCCATCGCAAATCCTCTCGAGCATATCTTGAGTTATGACTCAAAATGGGTACCGGAATCTTATTATTATCAGAATATCTACTCGCGTTGTCCCGCTGTACTTTCTGGTCAGGATAAATGTAATGTCATGGAAGTTGCAATCCATGCATATAAAAAAATGGGTATGTGTGACTTTGGCCGGGTGGATATACGGTATGAAAACCAGACCCCCTACATTATTGATATCAATGAGATCCCCGACCTTGCACCTGGTTCAGGATTCCCAAATGCAGCCCGACAGGCTGGATATAGTTATCCAAGAATGGTGGAACATATCCTGAAGCTTGCAATGGAGCGAGAAAAATGGCAACATCATCAAATGACCTTGAACTCACCACACCGACTACATCAGACAGCCATGCCATACTGGAAATAGCAAAGGGTATCAACCTGTTTGATGAAGGAGATGTGGAAACCATCCAGGAACTCTGGTCCGAATTTGTAAATCGCGGTGAAAACGAAAGTTGGTATCATTTTCTGGCTGCCCGGCAAAAAAGCAACCTGGTGGGTTTTGCTTGTTTTGGGAAGCGTCCTCTCACCCACGGAACATATGACCTGTATTGGATCGCTGTGGCCAGCGATCACCAACGAGAAGGAATAGGAGAATTTTTACTGAAGAATGTTGAAGCCAAAGTGTTGGAGGACAGTGGACATCTTCTGATCGCTGAAACTGCCGGCAAATCCGCTTTTGAACCCACCCGGCGATTCTATTTTGCAAGAGGCTACGAGTTGGAAGGCAGGTTGCGTGATTTTTATGCAATCGGTGATGACCTTTTCATTTTCACCAAGCATTTTCCTGGCTGATATTCAAAAGTTTAAAACAAGAAAGAGATGCTTAAAAACAGGGCATCTCTTTTTTATTTATTAATCAGTTAATTGTCGACTAATTTTCAGATATCGTTATACTTTCGATTGCATCCCCTTCAAAATCCGGATTCATCTGCGGGTCCCTTCGGGTTAAGGCATTTACAACATCCATCCCTGAAATCACCTGCCCAAAAATAGTATATCCACCATTAAGCCTTTCTTGTGGGGTAAAGGTGATGAAGAATTGGCTACCATTGGTATCTCGCCCGGCATTTGCCATTGCAACCACACCTGCTTTATCAAATTTCAGATCACTATCTTCATTGACAAATTGATAACCAGGCCCTCCTCTCCCTGTACCAGTTGGGTCACCTCCCTGGGCCATAAATCCTTCAAGTACCCGGTGAAAAGTGACACCTTCGAAATATCCGTCACGTGCCAGGAACACGAAGTTATTTACAGTAATAGGAGCTTTATCCGGGAATAGTTGAATTACGAATTCTCCGCCATTTTCCATAATCACTTCTGCAAAATACTGTTTTGTAACATCAATCGTCATGGACGGAGCGGAGGAATATTGCTTTATCCCAACCTCTCTGGGATTATTTCCAACATCTGTTGGGTTGGAAGGGCTTTCCACCGTTGTTCTTCCGGATGACAAATTGGAAAAGACCACCCAAATCAATAAGGCGATCACAACAATCATCCCAAAAATAATGGCAATTTGATTGGTCTGTTTTTGTCTTTGTCTGGCTGCTTTCAGACGTGCTTTTTTAGTTTGATCCTTTGCTGGCATTAGTCTTTTTGCTCCTTTAGGAAAATATTACCCGATTTTATCACCTCCCCCTAATTCATCCTGTATCGTTAGAATAAATGCTAATTAGAACCGGGCTCTTATGGTCAGAAAAACCCGGTTCAAAAACTGCTTATTTAGATCTAAATCTTATAGGATCATCCGAAGTAGGTCAGCAAATCATTTATATGTAAAACACCATCAAACTTAAGGCTGACACCGGCTTTTGTAAGACGACCCTTCTCACCTTCTTCATCCCCAAGGCAGGTTAAGATAATATCCCCGCTACTCACATCTTCCTTTTCTGTGTAGTAATTGGTGGTCACAATCACATTTGTATGTGCCGCTTTGGCAGCTAGAACACCATTTTTCGAATCTTCCACCACCATCACTTCATCAGGTTCCAGACCTGTCAATGAAAGCGCAAGATTGTAAATGGCTGGATCAGGCTTCTTCTTCTCGACTACATCTCCCGCCAAAACTGCATCAAATTTGATATCGGAGAGAATCTTCCCCGTTATTGCTTTGGCAGCCTGTTCATTGGAAGTGGTGCAGACGCACAATTTCAATCCTGCATCCATGGCTTCCTTCATGAAACGATGAATTCCGGGTCGCAATGGTAGTTTTCCGGATTCGATCAATTCCACGAACAAAGCCGTTTTCCGCTTATGCATGGCTTTGATCAGTTCATCCACTTCTTCCGGTCTGACCAGTTTACTGAAACCTTTTGTTTGCAGGTGGTGTTTCATGCGTTCTTTTCCGCCTGCGATCTGGAGCAGTTCGTGATAATATTCCACACTCCATTCATCGGTAAAACCAAATTCCTTAAAAGTCATATTAAAAGATACACGGTGACCATCTTTTTCGGTATCAATAATGACACCATCCTGGTCAAAAAAAACTGCTTTTATTTTTCCCATTTCATACCTCCTGGTCAGGGTTTAGAGCTTCTAAATCCATTATCCATGAATCCTAATTTATGCATCATAAGTTCCCGCAGATCTCATTAATCATTCTGCGGGAACCTGTACTTACGCTACTTTGTCAGGAATTCCTTGACAACATTAACCACCAATTTGTTTTCTTCTTTTGTTCCTATGGTAATGCGGAACCAGCCATCACTGTTATATTTCTTAGACTCCGGTCGCAAGATAATGCCCTTGGATTCAGCATATGCAACAACTTCCTTGCCCAGCTTTCCTGTCTCTCCACAATCAAATAATATATAGTTGGATTGAGATGGGAACACCACGAGACCAGGAACCTTTTTGAGTTCTTTTGTGATAAATTCCACGGCTTCATTATTAAATTTCACACGTTCTTCAAGCGCTTTGGTGTCTTCGAAAGCAGACAGAGCAGCCCACATGGGGATTGTTCCCACATTCCATGGAAGGAGAGCTGCTGAGATCTGGGAAATCACTTCCTTATCTGCCAGGGCATACCCAAAACGCAAACCAGCCAGGCCATAAGCCTTGGAAAGCGTTCGTGTGATGATTACGTTCTTAAATTTCCTGGTCAGACCAACGTATGATTTTTTCAATCCAGCATATTCAACATAAGCTTCGTCGATAACAAATGGGATGCCAGTTTCAGCAATTCGCAAGATATCCTTGCTGTCCATGAAATTACCTGAGGGATTGTTCGGATTGGCAACAACGATGATCTTGGTCTTATCGGTGACTGCAGCGAGGATTGAATCCGCATCAAAATGCAGATATTTATCTTTATAGACCATCGGCACGGAAACCATTGTTGCACCCAATATTTTTCCGCGCAATTCATAGATCCCGAAGCAGGGTTTGTGTTGAATCACTTCATCTCCCGGTTGGATGAACATTCGGAAGATATTGTCATAAACTTCGCTGGAACCATTTCCGATCATCACATTTTCAGGGCCATCCAAATCATTGAGCTCGGCAATTTTTGAGCGCACCACCAAACCCTGATCCGGGTAACGGTTAGCCATCGCACCGAATTTCTGGATCGCTTCCTGGACATGTTTGGAAGGTGGGTTGGGGTTCTCATTCGACATCATGCGATGCAATTCCGGTTTTCTCCAGGCCAGTTCAATGTGCCCGGACACATACATGGGAATACCTTTCACCCAGGGTACATAAAAATCTTCAACTTTTTTCATTACTTGCTCCTTAAGAAATCAGATTTATTTCAAAAAATTTTTTCAGGAGACCTGGCAGGTTTATTCATTCCAGATCCCTGACGATCCTACAGAATGTATTCTTAAGCTTTACCTGCACTACCCAACAAATCAATCCAGTGCCAGACTGCATTGCGGATGGCATCCCGGACAGCAACATCCACTTTTCCGGGATCATATTCGTCCCTATGAGCAGAAATATAATCAAAGGTGGAATTGATCAGGGTGTACTTCAATTCTGTGGATACATTGAATTTAGCTCCACCCATCTCCAACAACCTGGCAACATATTCCGGTGACAATCCGGTGCCGCCGTGTACCACCATTGGCACTTTGACACCACTGCCATTAACCAATTTGGAGATTTTTCCCAATCTCTCAAAATCCACTTTCGGGTTCTTGGTCTTGTATACACCGTGAGCAGTTCCTATCGCCGGAGCGAACAAATCAACTCCTGTTTTTTCAATAAATTCGATAGCTTGAACCGGGCTGCAAAGTGCAGCTTCATCTTCAGCAACCTTGATCTGGTCTTCCACGCCGGAAACTGTCCCAAGTTCTCCTTCAACAGAAATATCGCCCAGCTTGTGGCAATGATCCACAACTTCCCTGGTTTGACGGATATTCTCTTCAAATGACTGCTTGGAAGCATCGATCATGATGTTGGTATAACCAGAATCGGCAACTTTTTTACAATAATCTACATCGGTGCAGTGATCCAGGTGCAGGCAAATGGGGATCGGTGCAGATTGCGCAATCGTCTTATAGATCGCTACGAGCACATCTCGCCCAAGGAACTGGGATGGCTTGACGGAAGTCTGGATGATGAGAGGAGCTTTCCGCTCGACAGCTGCTTCGACAACACCCTTCATTTGATTAACACTTGTGATATTGAATGCGCCAACTGCATACTTGCCTTTGGTCGCCTCGATCAACATCTCTTTTGCAGACACGATAGACATTTTTGCCTCCTGAAACAAATCTAGAGTTGGAATCGATCTTTCTTAATTTAAGTACCGCATTTCCCATTAATTTTCAAATATGAAAAATACAGGAATTCCTGAGATAAAATGGTTTCTGTTCTATTTGATCCTTTCACCCTTGGGGTCGTACAAGGGTTCTTTTTCAACAATCGCTTCGATCTCTTCGCCAAAACATTCAACGGTCAGTTTCGTTCCGGGTTTGCTATGCTCCACGGGTAAATATCCATAAGCAATGCTTTTAGCCACCGTATAACCATAACCACCGGAAGTCACCCAACCAATGATATTCTCTGTACCAGTCAGACGCAGAGGTTCATTTCCCAATACAATTGTCTGAGTATCTGAAAGGGAGAGGCAGCAAAGTTTCTTCTTGATCCCTTCCTCTTTTTGCTTTAGAAGTGCCTCACGACCAATAAAATCGGATTTACTGAATTTTACTGCGAAACCGAGTCCTGCTTCCAAAGGTGTGTAATCTGGAGAGATTTCTCCGGACCAATAGCGATACCCTTTTTCCAGGCGCAGTGAATCGATCGCCCGATATCCACCTGCAACCAGACCTTCCGGTCGTCCTGCCTCCCACAAGGTATCCCACAGACGCAAGCCATATTCCATTGGGACATACATCTCCCAACCGAGTTCGCCAACATAGGTCACCCTTAACGCCAGGGTGGGTACATCTCCAACAGTGATGTTTTGAGATGTCATGTATGGGAATTTGTTGTTGGATAGATCATTTTTGGTGACCTTGGCAAGAATATCGCGCGCCCTGGGTCCCCACAACCCGATGCAGGCATAAGAGGAAGTCACATCTTCGATCGTGACCGTACCATCTTCAGGGTCATTCAACTTCAACCAGGAAAGATCATGCAGCCCAAAAGCTGTGCCAGTGATAATGAAGAAGCGCTCTTCCGCCAGGCGTGTTACTGTGAAATCACATTCAATTCCACCGCGTTTATTCAGGCATTCGGTGTAGACAACCGTCCCGACCGGGACATCAATTTCATTTGCACAAACATGGTTAAGGAATTTTAGTGCTCCGGGTCCGCGCACTTCAAACTTATTGAATGACGTCTCATCAAACAGACCGGCTTTTTCACGGGTTTGGATATGTTCGTAACCAATGGCCCGCGACCAGTTCCGCTTGTACCACCCTTTTGGCTCATGTCCATGAACTGCCTTCTCTTCATATGAAGAGAACCAGTTGGGACGTTCCCAACCTGATTTTTCGCCAAAGGAAGCTCGCAGATCACGCAAGCGATAATAGGTGGGTGACAGCCGCAGGTTGCGACCTGAAATTCGTTCTCCGTTAGGATAATGAATATCATAATACTTCGTATAAGTTTCGATCGTGCGTTTTACAGTGTAATCCTGGCTGGCATAGTTCGAGCCGAAACGGCGTACATCCAAACGCCAGACATCCCATTCCGGTAAACCATGGGTGATCCATTCCGCCATGGTCTTCCCAATTCCACCCGCCCCAGCCAATCCATGGGCGCAGAAAGCGCAGGCAACCCAGAAGCCCTTTACAGGTGTGGGTCCCAACAGGAATTCACCATCGGGTGTAAAACCTTCGGGACCATTTAATAATTTGATGATCTCGGCATGCTCAACTGCAGGAACCCGTTTGATGGAATTCTCCATCAATGGTGTAAAACGATCCCAATCCGGAGGCAGGAGCTGATATTTGAATTCGCTTGGAATACCATTCAAACCAAAAGGCACTGGATTTCTTTCATAGCCTCCAGTAATTAGACCTCCCACCTCCTCGCGCCAGTAGACCAGCAGGTCCGGATCACGCAAGGTCGGGAAACTTGGGGTCACTCCTTCGATCGGTTTGGTGATGATATACAGGTGTGCCATAGGAACAACAGGGATATTTAATCCCACCATGCGGGAGACTTCACCTCCCCATTGCCCGGTTGAATTAACCACAATTTCCGTCTTGATCGTCCCATGATTGGTGACGACTTCATTAACCCGACCTTGTTCCAAGTGGATGGCGGTTACTTCAGTCTCTTCATAAAATTTCACTCCACGAATTTTGGCACCTTTGGCCAATGCCATGGTCAACCCGGTGGGATCGATCATGCCATCATTAGGCGTGAAAGCTGCACCCAGGACCCCATCCATGTTCATTAATGGGAACATGTCATAAGCCTCTTTAGCAGAGATCATTTCAATGGGGACCCCGAAGGAGCGTGCCATACCGACCAGGCGTTTCAGATCTTCCATCCGTTCAACCGAAGAAGCAAGCCTTATCCCCCCTACTTCGCGCCAACCAGTGTCCTGACCGGTTTCTTCTTTCAAGCGCCTGTACAAGTCGGTGCTATAAGACATCATCCGTGTCAGGTTGGCATCTGACCGTAATTGACCCACCAGCCCGGCCGAATGCCATGTTGACCCTGAAGTAAGCTCATGTTTTTCTAAGAGGACAACATCCTTCCAGCCCAATTCTGCCAAATGATATGCGATACTGCACCCCCCAACGCCACCTCCAATTACAACGATCTGTGCTTGAGTAGGAAATTCAGACATGGTTAACTTGCCTCCTCGATCCATTGATTCCATTCAGATGCATTCATCGTACGCTTCATCCTTTCGAAATGTTTATTGGCATACTCACGATAATCAAAATCAAGAGTTGAAACAGCAACCTGGATCAATGCCCACAAGGCTTCGCGAAAATCAGACATCGATTTCAATATTTTTAATCGCCCCCAGGCTCGAGGGGAACACTCCCCCAAATAACATACCAGAAGCCAACGATCCTGCTCATTCGTCAATTGATGGTGAACAGAGAAGTTTGCCAGGTCAAAGAACACATCCCCCATACCTGCATATTCCCAGTCCAGGATCCGGATATTTCCATCAAAAAGGAAATTCGCGTTCAAAAGGTCATTATGGCACAGGCATGGGGTATAAAGATGGTTGGAAAGAGAATTCTCAGCATCCCTGGCCCGGGCTGATATCCAATCGAAGTCACTTGGAAATTCAACTTTATATTCCTTAACAGTTAATGTGTAATCCCTGATAACATTGAAAATATCGAATTTACCATCGATTGGTGGCATGGCGTGAATTTTCTTAAGCACGGAAGCCACTTTCTTTATATTCCCTTTTGAGGTGATCTCACATACAGGTAATGCGCGTGAATTAAGATACCGAGTAACCAGGTAACCCTCCGGACGAATGAAATAGACCACCTCGGGACCGATCCCAAATTCACCGGCAAGTTTGTTGGCAAGATATTCGTTGTCGCGGTTGATCCCCAGTAATTCGGTCTTTTCACCGGTTATCCGGATAACATATGCTTCTCCATCCACTTCCACCTTGTAATTCTTATTGGTAATACCACCATCAAGGGAAGTTGTCTTCAAATCGCTTTTCCCAGCCAGGAAAGGTACCCGGGCGATCGCTTCTTCAAGAGTGAGAGTCATGAAAAGTTCCTGAAATATCTGTTAAACTGACTGCCAACTATTTTTGCCAGACTGAGGCCGGGTTCGCCATCTCGGCAACGATATCGTAGGACGAAATGATCCCAAGGGGGAAAGCGTCTGGGTCTTCCTTATCCGTCACGATCAAGCGGTGATGATGATTCTGGATCATTTTGTCTGCAGCCTCACGCAAGTTGGCAGAAATATCGATCGTTAAAGCAGGGTGCATCACATCACGGACAACGATCCTTTCATCAATACCATGTTCAACAAAAGGCATAAGGTCTTTTCCACTGACAACCCCCAGGGTTTTACCTTTTGCATCCACCACCAGCACTGAACGCCATCCAGCCTGGGTCATCGTGCGGGCAGCTGAAATTAGTGGCGTTTTGCCACGACATACCAGGATGGCATCAGACATTACATCTGCAACCGTCTCACGAAGGGGATGCTCTTCTGAAGCAATACTGGCAACGAAATCAGATATGGAAATGACTCCCACCGGGACATCATTTTCTGTAACAACCAGACGGTTCACATCCAGGGTATTTAATTTGTGGGCGGCATCATGTATATTTACAGAAACATCGATCGTATCCAGGGGGTACGACATCAAATCCACGGCGGTAATCTTCTGCATTGCCGCCAGGCTATCAGAATCAACTGCCAGCCACTCCCCAGCCAGAAGATCATAATCTGTAATAATTCCCAGAGCTCGTTTCTTGCCATCTGTAACGATCAGGGCATGGATGTGATGTTGGGTCAGTAAGACAGCCACCTGCCCCAAAGTGGCATCGGGTTTGCAATTTAGCACGCCAGGGTGCATTAGATCTCGTACAGTTTTGCTCATTTCTTTCTCCTCGCGCTAATCAACTTCGTCAACTTCTTTGTACCATTTCACCTTATCTCCCACTCGAGAGCGCAATTTCCAGGCTAATGATTTTGGCTCTTTTTCCATCCTATCCAGGGCGTTGTCCACCTGATTTTTTACCAGTTTTTTTTGTTCATCGGTCAATTGTTCGTATCCCTGAGCCAATTGTCTAACTTTATCCAGGTTCATGCTGACAGTTCTCCAGAACCCCCAATCGGAACCGCAGATCTTTGAAATTCGTTCGATATTTATGATTCCAGTATCGCCATTTCCAATTGGGTGTTCCAATAGAAGCATGATCGTATCGATGACATCTTTTTCATTGATCCGTACGATCTGCATCTTTTCTAGGAGCATTTCTGCCAGGGGAATACTTGGACTGTCAACCTCCAACCTTCCTTCCCAAAAAATCGTATGACAGAAATCCAATTTATCGTAAAAAACATCCACGTGCAAACCAACTTCCGCCCGATCGAAGATGGATCGCTCTCCCTCGGAAACAATGAAAACTTCCCGGTTTTCTATATAACCCAGCTCTGCCATTAATGCCTTGATCTCTTTGGTTTGACCTCGATATGCTGCGAAATCGATATCTGTGTAAACCCTGCCCATGGCTGCCTGTAAAAACCCAAATTCCGGGCAATGCATTTGAAAAGCCAGCGACCCGATCACCCGGAGGATCACACCTGTGTCTTCACTGGCTTTAATAATTCTTTTTAGCTCGGATTCAAACTTGTCGCGTTCACCTTGGTCTTGTCCACCCATACCAATGGAATGATTTGTCATAACCAGCTCCTGTAGTCTTTTTTAGTACAATGCTTATTTAAGAGCGAAATAGGAAAGTCATCAGGGTACTTGCTATCTATATTATATCAGAAAACCAAAATAACTTGCAGTTTCCGTCAAATTCTTATATAATAATTCACTGAAGCACTCAGTTTCCTTCATATTTTTCATTGGAGTCCAACCTGATGAGAAAATCTCTCATCCCAGCCCAACGCAGGGAGCGGATCCAGGAATATTTATCGATCCACAAAATTGCCAGGTCCATTGATCTGTGCGATCTCCTCGATACATCCGAAGCTACGGTCCGGCGGGACCTGGAATGGTTGGAAAAGGAAGGCATTCTCGAAAGGACTCACGGCGGGGCTACTCTCAGTCAGCGCCTTATCTTTGAACCGGAATATCAACATCGCGCCCAATTGCACCCGGAAGAAAAACGCAATATCGGTTCCCTGGCAGCTTCACTTATTGAACCAGGAGATATTGTTTTCATTAACAGTGGAACAACGACAACACAAGTCATCCAACAAATACCAAGCAATTCCGACATTTCTGTATTCACAAATAATCTGAATGCCACCCTTGAAATGGTGGCGCCAGGATATCATTATTATCTGGTTGGAGGGGAATATCAACCCCGGTCCAGGTCGTTATCTGGGGGAATTGCCATGGATACCCTGGAACGGGTCTACGCCAACAAAGCCATTCTGGGTGTTGATGGTTTTAGTGTTAAGCATGGTTGCACCGTACCGACCCTGGCGGAAGCAGAAGTTGTCCGTCAGATGATCGAACGCACCATGGGTCAGATCATCCTGGTTGCAGATCAAAGCAAGTGGGGTGTTGTATCAAACTTTCCGGTGGCCACACTCAATGAGATTGATATACTGGTCACTGATGAACAGTTTGATAAGGCTGCATTTGAATCTTTGGAGACCCAATCCGTTAAGATCCTGATTGCATCTATAAATTCTGCAAGTTAGTGATATTATATTCAGGTAAATCTGATGTGAGAATTTTTACCTCACACCTCGATATATTTGCGAGTTATTACCAGATCCTGATACTCTGGAGGTATTCCATGCCACTGTTTTCAAAGAAAATCCGCAAGAAACCAACTCGCTTGTTCTTCGCAACTGATCTCCATGGATCTGAGCGCACTTTTCGTAAGTTTATAAATGCAGGAAAATTTTATGAAGCGAATGTGATCGTCATGGGTGGGGATATATCAGGAAAATTACTGATACCAATAATAAAAGAGAAAAATGGTCATTATCGTGCCACTTTGCAGGGTAATATTGAACATTTTTCAACTGAAACCGAATTAGATGACTTAAAATCCCGACTGGGAACCCTTGGTTTCTATCACAAGATCATGGACGAAGATGAATTCCAGGCACTTTCAGTGGATGAAAATGCGGTATCACATTTGTTCAATGAAATGGCGCGTCAACGTCTAAGCTCGTGGGTCGATCTCGCTGAAGAAAGGTTAAAAGGTACCGGGATCAGGTGCTTTGTGACAGGGGGCAACGATGACGATGATGAGGTGTTAACAGCTATCAAGAGAGAGAATACGACTTCCTTTTTTGCCTGCGAAGGTGAGCTGGCAAACATAGATGAAGACCACACCATGATCTCGATGGGTTTCAGTACGCTCACTCCCTGGAAAACGCCTCGCGAAGTCACTGATGAACACCTGGGTGAGATGATCGAACAAATGGTAGCAAAAGTGCCAGACTTGAGTCACGCGATTTTTAATTTTCATGATCCTCCTGTGGATTCATCCCTGGATACCTGCCCCATGCTCGATTGGGATAAAGACCCCCCTGAACCGATCATCCAATCCGGACAAATGATCATGAAAGGCGCTGGCAGCACATCTGTCCGGAATGCGTTCGAAAAATATAAGCCGATGCTGGGTCTGCACGGACATATTCATGAATCGCAGTCGGTTGCCAAGATCGGGAGAACCACATGTATAAACCCGGGAAGCGAATATGGAGAAGGTATCTTGCGAGGTTGTTTGGTTAATTTCGTAGATGGCGAAATTATTGGGTACCAAATGACAAGCGGATAAAAAAAGCAAAAAAAGGCAACATCCTGAAACGGGTTGCCTTTTTTGTTTTTTGATAATAAAACAATTGTGCCATCAATGATTTGTTATGAAAGGAGGTGAAGAATATTCAAGTAGAAACAGACTGACTGGTTTGATTCATGTTTTTATTGTCCCATAAAATCCACCAAAGGAGATATTAATGACGACTGCAAAACCTGAAGTTTTTACCAGAAAAGCATCCGGCCTCGTTCGGGTCATGTCCCCCTTATCAGCATTTGTATATAACGTACTCACCATGGGATTGATCTTTCCCTGGACCTATCTATGGGCACCAGGCGCATTGCCTGGCGGCAAATTGGTCTGGGGTATCTTACTTGCCATGGTAATAGAGATACCCATTGCATTTGTATACGTCTGGCTTTCCACAGCTCTTCCCCGTTCTGGCGGAGATTATGTCTTCCAGAGCCGCGTATTTGGCGGTGGTGTAGCCTTCACAGTTGTTATGTCTGGATATGTGATCTGGATATTGCAATGGGTTGCCCTCTCTGGTTGGCTTTTATCATACCTTGGATTCGCACCATTATTCCTTGGATTGGGAGCGACCACGGGCAGCGCGACCATGGCAAATTTAGGATTGTGGTTCACATCCTCAACAGGGATCATCATCACCAGCATTTTCAATGCATTTGTCGCAATGCTGATCCTCATAAGTGGTTTTAAAAATTATGTAAAATTCCAAACCGTGATGATCGTTTTCACGCTGCTTGCATTCTTCTCAATGTTGGTCGTACTCTTTATCGGAAATCCTGCCACATCCATGACAAAGATCGACAATTTCGCTTTAGCACTAAGTGGTGTCAAGGATTTTGTTCAAACTGCAAAGGATGCCTCGATCGCAGCGGGGATCGATCTCAAGCCACCATTCAGCCTGCTGGCGACATTACTTGTTGCCCCCATTGCCTGGACATCCCTGCAATGGGCAACTTATAGCGCCCAACAAAATGGTGAGATCAAGAATGCGCGTTCTTTTAAGAGCCAATCTTTCATTATTGTAGGATCATTGATCTTCGCAGGCGTGCTTCTAGCCATCCTGGCTGCTGCCCTTGAAAAAGCAGTCGGTTCGGAGTTCCTGTATGTCGCCGGTGCAGGATATTGGTCCGGTGTAGGTGAGGCAACAATTTCCGGTTTCTGGCTGTGGCCCAATATTATTGCAGTCGCCTTGTCGGCAAGCCCGCTTGTCATCCTGATCATCAGCCTGGGATACATTCTCAACTCACACCAGATCGTCCATAACTGCTACATCGGCATGACCCGTGTCATGGTTGCCATGTCCCTTGACCGTGTTTTGCCGGAATGGTTCAGCAAGGTTGACGATCGCCTCCACACGCCCGTGAATTCGCATATCGCTTACTTCCTAGCCAGCATCCCTGTCATCCTGGTTTACAACCTGTATCCGGGTTGGGTGGGATTAACGCTTGGTGTTACCTTTGCCTGCGGTTATGTTTTTGTCATCACCTGCCTGGCAGGAGCGTTACTGCCATACAGGGCCAAAGATGTATACGAAGCTTCTCCCGGGGCTAAATATAAGGTCGGTAACATTCCTCTTGTGACCGTTCTCGGTGCCATTGGCTTTATTCTCGGCAGCGTTATGATCATGATGTTCATGCTCTATCCACAACTCGGCTTGACCAGTGGCCTGGCTTATGGAGTTGTCCTGGGTGTGTTAGTTTTCTCTGCCCTGTGGTACCTGATCTACAAACAGGCGCAGAAATCACGCGGCATCAATGTTGACTTCGCCTTCAAGGAGATCCCTCCCGAGTAAAATTCTTTACTAGAAATATCTGGTCAGTGCCTGTAAACGGCACTGACCAGTATTTCAAATTAGACCTGCTTTCGATTATCCAATAACCAACAAGACAACCCGCTTTCTCCAGCATTTGTAATTGAAATCATATTTAAATTTCTTTAGTAGAGTTCAATTAGCCTTTCACAAGACCCAATCTAAATTCAGGTACGATCAAGTCAGGAGGTTCTTATGCCATTGATCAATGAAATTGTCGCAAAGATCAAAGATTGGCAAGGAAAAGAATTGCTTATTGAGCCTATTTCAGGTGGGTTAACGAACACGAATTATAGAATCCAAGTGGATGGCATTCCCTATTTTGTCCGTGTACCCGGTGAAAGTACCAACCTCCTGGCAGTCGACAGAAAAAATGAATATCACAATTCAAAAGCAGCTGCCCAGGCAGGCATCGGTCCCAGGGTCGTCTATCACTTGCCAGAATATGATGTTATGGTCTTGGAGTTTCTGGAAGGTCAAACCATGTCCAAAGCGAAACTCAATGCTCGCGGGATGCCAAAACGGATCGCTGAATCCATCAAAATACTACATTCTGCCCCGCGTTTCCTGACTGATTTCAATATGTTCCGCTTGACTGAATACTATCTTGAAATTTGCAACAAGCGGGATTTCCAAATTCCCTCTGGATTTAATGACAGGATGAATATTGTGAAACAAATAGAGACTGCCTTATCTGTTCATCCGGTTGCAACCGTGCCATGTAACAACGATCTTCTGGCTGAAAATTATATTGACGACGGCAATTGTATATACATCATTGATTATGAATACAGCGGCAATAATGACCCCTATTTTGAATTGGGGAACACATGCCAGGAATTGGAATATAACGAAGAACAGATGCAGGAACTTTGCCTGGCCTATTTTGGGGAAATCTCCGAAGGTAAACTTGCCCGTATGAAGCTAAACATGATCATGTCAGATGTCGGATGGACACTTTGGGCAGCCATCCAAGTCAGGATATCTCACATCGAATATGACTTCTGGGGTTGGGCAGTTGAACGCTGGGGCCGAGCTGTTGAGAAAATGGGATCAAATGATTTTCCCGGCTGGCTTGATGCAGTACGATCTTGACCTTGATAATAAATCGCAGGATGGATGTCTTTAATTGCTATCGGAATGTGATATGTTTACTTTTCACGATCAAATAATTTCGGGGGATCTGCCCATTTGAATTTCGAAATTTAACAAATATTTGCAATTATTTGCAAAGTTCTGTATAATTGTATTGATCCATCAAGCAATGAAAAATTTATAATAACGGGTAAGGTACTTTCAGCACATCCATTTTTTTTCTGAACACATAAAACAGGGTATGTGCCAAGTTAATCATACATACCAGGGGTGGGGTATGACTTTCATGACACTTTTTAATCAAAGTCAAGGAATGCCAGATTAACCTCCAATGAGTAAAAACTTAATTCCTGCCCAACGACGAAAACTCATCCAAGAATATCTCCTGGTCCATACCATCGCGAGCATAACCGAATTGAGCAATCTGGTTGAGACTTCGGAAGCGACCGTCCGTAGAGACCTTGAACTCCTGGAAAATGAAAATTTTCTGGAACGAACCTCGGGCGGGGCGATCCATCAGACCCGTATGAACCTCGAATCTACCTATGACACACGCGCCATCAGTTTTCCTGATGAAAAGAAACAAATCGGGGCACGCGCTGCCAGCATGATCAGCGATGGGGATGTCGTCTTCCTGAATAGTGGCAGTACGACCACGCAAATCCTAAAACACATTCAAAAAGATGCTCAAATAACGATCATCACCAACAATATGGCAGCAGTATCCGAATTTGAGAACGAGGTTAACTACGAAATAATTCTGCTGGGGGGAAATCTCAATCAAAAAGTAAGTGCGGTCACAGGCCAATTTGCACTAAGTAATTTATCCCAGGTTTACGCTGACAAATTATTCTTTGGTGTAGATGGGATCAGCCCAAAATCTGGCTGCACAGTTCCCACTAATTCGGAAGCCGAGATCATCCGCATGATGATCAAACGCACACGCGGATTGATCGCCGTGGTGACCGACCACTCAAAATGGGGTGTAGTTTCCAATTACGAAGTAGCCTCCCTGGAGCAAATAAATACATTGATCACGGATAACGGCATAGATCAAGATGCTTATGGGCAACTATTTTCACATTCTGTGGACATTATAATTTCCACACCCAATCAGGTTCCCAAACCATAATTTTGGATAACACTCCCAAGATTATGGTTTTTTATTTCAACTAATAATCAAAGGCAGGACTGACCATGAAAGATCAAGCACAGATCGTTATAATTGGTGGAGGTATAGTCGGGGTTAATATTGCCTACCACCTGGCAAAAGCAGGCTGCACCGATGTTATCCTCCTGGAAAAAGATGAGATCGCCAGTGGAGCAACAGCACATGCTGCCGGACTGGTTACCCAATTTGCAACATCACAAACGCTCATGCAATTTCGGATGTACAGTATTGAACTTTACAGCGAATTAGGTCTGTTTGAGCATGTTGGCAGTTTGCGAGTGGCATCAAGTCCGGAGCAGCTCAAGGAATTACAAAGGAGTGTCAGCCGGGCTAAAGCCAACGGTATGGATGTGGACGTTATCACACCATCCGAAGCTGTTAAGATAATGCCACAGATATCCTCTGACAATTTATATGGGGCATTTTACCTGCCACGCGATGGTCATCTGGACCCTTATATAACCACCACAACAATGGCTCGCCTGGCAAAGGAAATGGGAGTAACCATTCAAACAGGTGTGCGTGTTACAGGCATTCAACTCTCCAAAACAGGCTCTGTGCAAACTGTTGTAACCGACCACGGAACCATTCGAACGGAACACCTGGTCAATGCAGCAGGGATCTGGGCACCTCGCGTTGCCTCCATGGTCGGATTACACATCCCGTCAACTCCTGTTGACCACCAGCATGTCGCATTGAAAGCTGTGCCCGGGCACGAATTTCCCCATGAGACCCCATGCCTGCGGGATCCGGATAACCTGGTTTATATGCGCGAAGAGGCAGGTGGGCTTGTGATCGGCGGCTATGAACCCGATCCATTGGCACGCTGGGTGGATGGAGTCCCCTGGGAGCACGGTGGCACTACAACCCCAGCAGATATGGGTCGATTCGAACAACTTCTGGAAGGAGCGATCCGGCGTTTGCCATTTCTGGAACAGGCTGGGATCGTCTCCCTTGTCTGCCACCCAGGCGCATACACCCCAGATTCGACGCCAATGCTAGGCCCAATGGCAGGATTACGCGGCATGTGGATCGCGGCTGGAATGTCGCTAAATGGTTTTGGAGGCGCCGGCGGTATTGGCAGACTGATGTCCGAATGGATCCTGGAGGGCAAACCTTCCCAGGATGTTTATAGTTTTCAAGCTACCCGATTTGGCACTTATTACAATAATCCCGAATATGCCACAGAGCGAACAAGGGAAGGTGTTAAATACTATTATCGTTTGAGATTTCCCAACGATGAAAATGAATGGGCACGCCCCCATCGTGTCAGCCCGCTCTATTCACGATTGATGGAACAAGGCGCTGTCTTCGGAGAGAAATTTGGCTGGGAACGTGTGAACTATTGTCAGCCAGGAAAACCCTGGCGCAGAGCTGGTGCGGATCAACGCGAGTGGGGATGGAACAAACCTCCCTATTTTGAAAGGCTTCGAGTGGAAAGTGAAGCCACCCGTGAGCGGGTTTGCTTGTTTGACCTGACCTCCTTTGGGAAGATCGAACTCTATGGAACTGGTGCGTTGCCCTTGATCCAACGATTGACAGACAGCGATATGGATAAACCGGTTGGAAGCGCCATGTATACTCAATTTCTTAATCCATCCGGAGGCGTACAAGCTGACCTGACAGTAACCCGCCTGGGAGAAGAGCAATTTCGGGTGGTAACAGGATCAGGTTTCATCGCCAATGACCTGGCCTGGATTCAGATGAATGTTCAACCAGGAGACAAACCTGTTGAAATTCGCGACACAACTCTGGAGAGTGCTGTGATCGCCATGTGGGGTCCCCAGTCTCGCAAAGTCTTACAGAAAATAACATCAAATGATGTTTCAAACAAGTCCCTACCATATCTTACAGCCAGGAACATAGACATCAATGGGGTTCAGGTCCTGGCTCAACGTGTAAGTTATGTAGGAGAACTGGGCTGGGAGTTGTATATTCCCAATAACCGGGCAGTGGCGATCTGGGATTCATTACTGGTTGCTGGTGAAGAATTCGGGATCGAGGTGGGAGGTTATAAAGTTTTGGATGCGCTTCGCCTGGAAAAGGGATACCGCTATTTCACATCAGATGTGACCCAATTGGAAGATCCCTATCAAGCTGGGTTGGGTTTTTGTGTCGACCTTGAGAAAGGTGATTTTATTGGCAAGGAGGCACTCCTTAAAGCCAGGGCACATAGCCCGATACGGAAACTATGTACGCTCGTATTGGATGGGGATGATTACCTGATGCTTTATGGCGGCGAAGCTGTTTATGCGAATGGTAAAGTGATCTCGCGAGTCCGCAGCGGGGGATATGGGTTTACGCTCAATAAAAATATCGCCTATTCATATCTCGCGCCTGAATTTGCGGCACCAGGAACTTTGCTTGATGTTGAGATCTTCGACATGAAAATTCACGCTGAGGTTGTAAAACCTGTCTTACTTGACCCGAAGGGTGAAAAACTACGAGCATGAGAAGAAACAAATGATTGTTCCCAAATTAAACAAACCAGCCCGGGTTGTCGGGTTTGGCATGCTCACACCCGTTGCGATCCTGGTGGTCGAAAACCTTCCAGAACACAATACTGGCGCCTTGATCAAGGAAGTCAGCGAATATATTTTTGACGATGCAGCCATCGTCGCCTGCCTGTTGCGCCAATGGGGTATGCCAACTGGCATTATCGGCACATCTGTCGGAGATGATGCCCGCGGACATGCACTCGCGGTTCAATTACAGGAATGGGATGTAAATTCAGAAGTCCGTTTTTCAAAAGAGTTTAAAACCCCTCTCGAAGTAGATGTGTCCGATGAGACCGGAGCCCGAACCTACTTTTGGCAGCGTGAATCCAGGGTGCTGGCTACTTTGGAAGAGGCAGACCTCTCCATGTTGGATGAGGCTGAATTATTATATGTTGACTGGTATGACGGAGACCATATCTTGCGAGCAATGGATAAGGCTGTGAAGCGAAAGATCCCGGTTTTTCTAAATTTTGAGCATGGTCACGCTGATCCCGATCTCCTTAAGAAGTATGCGGGTCGGGCCACGATCTGCCAGGCCGTGACAGATGCTGCCCAAAAGGATGACAGCAACCCCATCGACGTGGCTCAGAAAATCATCCGGGCAGGCGCTCAGACAGTTCTTATTACGCTGGCAGGGGAAGGCAGCCTGGTGGTTCAAGGGGAGAAGATCCTGCGAATACGTGCACCCAGGGTCACTGCGGTGGATGGATGCGGAGCAGGTGCAACTTACTCAGCAGGTTTCATATTCGCCACCCTAAATAATTGGAATCTGGTCCAATCTGCCCGGTTCGCAACAGCCGCTGCCTCTCTAAAAGTTACACGTCCCGGATTGGAAATGTTTCCAATAAAAGAAATCCTGACAATTGCAGAACAGATCGAGGTTGAAGAACTTTCAGCCATTATTAAGTAGATCGGAGAAAATCCTTTGAACACATTTGCTTCCCTACTGACTTCAGAGCAGGTTGAAAAAACTCACTCAGCCTCGCTTGAGATCCTTGAAAAGATCGGAATTCTGGTTAGATATGAAAAAGCCCGGGAGGTCTTCGCCAGGCATGGCTGCCTGGTGGACTCAGAAAATCATATTGTGCGCTTTCCATCTGAAGTTGTGGAAGAATTCCGAAAATTCTTCCCACCTACTTTCACATTTCGTGGTCGGGATCCTCGTTATGATCGCACCCTGCCCCAGGATGGACCGGTTATGGTCACTGCGAGTTCAGCACCCAATATCATCGATCCGGTGACTGGCATGGAACGGCGATCGACCTCTTCAGACATCGCCCGAATTGCCCACCTGGTGCAGCAATCACCTGGCTATGATGTTTTTTCTGTTTCAACATTGGCAGATGATGCGCCCCCCCAGCAATTCTCCCTATCACGCTTATACCCGGCTTTAAGATATTGCCTTAAACCAGTCCGCATCAATTCAACGAACCTTGAAGATTCAAAGATGATCCTGCGCCTTGGATATGAGATCGCCGACAGTGAGGCTGCTTATCGTGACCATCCCTTCATCACCCATCATTTTTGCCCGGTCGTTTCACCTCTCACAATGGATTACGCCTCAACTGAACTTCTTATCTATTTTTGTGAACAACGGCTTCCCGTTTACCCGACAATTGTTCCCAATGCCGGGTTGACTTCTCCTATGAGCCTGGCTGGGACATTGGCTCAAGGGAATGCAGAATTCCTGGCTGCTGCCTGCCTGATGCAAATGGTCCACCCCGGAACGCCTCTGATCTATGCCACCCTGCCAACCGTGGCTGATATGCGCTCGGGTGCCTATGCTTCCGGCGGCATCGAATGCGGCATGTTGCATATGGCTTGCGCTCAAATGGCCAGATATTACAATGTCCCAACCGGTGGCTATGTTGGTTTGACCAATTCCAAGGTTAATGATGCCCAGGCAGGTTATGAGACCGGTATGTCTTCAACCGCAGGTGTGCTTGCTGGGATGGACATGCTTAATATGAACGGACTTCTGGATGCCCTAAAAGTCTTCGATTTTGGAAAAGCCATTATCGATGATGAGATCGCATTAATGTTAAAACGCATTAAACAAGGTTTTGACTTTGGCGATTCCGAAATTGGACTGGATGTGATCGCAGAGATCGGTCCTGGCGGCTCATTCATGGTCCACCCCCACACTATCAAACGAATGAAATCGACCGGGTTATTAACCAAATTAGCTGATCGCAATGCACGCGAAAATTGGGAGAACAAGGGCTCCCTGGATACACACTCGCGCGCCATGCAAAGAGTAAAGGAAATTCTCAAACAACCCAGCTCTGCAGATCTTCCAACCGAAGTGGATGAACGCATCCGGGCTGCTTTTCCTGGAATTGTCCCAGGAATCCTCGAAATACCAGATGGATGGGAATAAACCAATAAAAAAAATTGATTTAACCAGGATTATGAGGAAATTTGCATGAAACTTTATTTCGCAACTGATGTACATGGTTCAGAGATATGTTGGAAGAAGTTTATAAATGCCAGTAGATTTTACGAGACGGATGTGCTGATTCTCGGTGGGGACATGACAGGTAAAGCCATCATCCCGATCATTGCTCAAGGGAAGGATGAGTACAAAGTTACGCTTGCTGAGCAGGAATCCATAATCACTGGACAGGATGAAGTTGACAAAATGATCCAGAATGTCCAGAACAGAGGTTATTACCCTTATTTGACAAATCCGGATGAGGTCAAAGAGATCCTTTCCTCCCCAGAAAAATCGGATGAACTTTTCCTCCAACAAGCATTGTTAACTGTGCAACGCTGGATGGATTATGCAGACCAAAAACTGGCTGGAACAGGTATTCGCTGTTTTGTTTGCCCCGGGAATGATGATATGTTCGAAGTCGATAAGGTCATCGAAGCCTCGAAATCCGTTAAAAATGTTGAAGGCAAGGTCATCCAGTTGGATGAATATCATGAAATGATCAGTACTGGCTGGACAAACCCTACTCCATGGAAAACCCACAGGGAGGAATCTGAAGAAGCTCTCTGTCAGAGACTTGAGACGGTCATCCATCTTGCCAAAGATCCTTCTAAAGCCATTTTTAATTTTCATGCCCCTCCATACGGAAGTGGATTGGATGACGCTCCTGAGTTGACAAGTGATATGCGTCCAGCCTTTGCAGGCCGGTCATTAGTCCCGGTCGGAAGCCATTCCGTTTTGGAAATGGTTGATAAATATGAACCACTGCTCGGTCTATTTGGTCACATCCACGAAGGCAAAGGTACCCGAAAATACAAGAAAACCCTATGCATCAATCCTGGCAGCATGTATGAACAAGGCATGCTTCATGGAGCAGTGGTCGAAATTAAGGCCAAGAAAATTGGAAACTATGTGTTAACGACCGGGTGAACCCAATTCCATTTTTTTAGCTGGAGGAATTCTTATAATAAAAGGAGGTGCTTTATCGTATTTCTATAATCGAAGTTTCACTAACAGAAGAGGAAGAATATTCAATCAATTTGTCTGTCAGCAACCGTTAAGCAGACAAAACTTGAAACCAAAGGAGCTTAATCATGAGTGATGTTTCTCTTTTCGTCCGCAAGGCAAGTGGTCTGGTAAGAGCATGGTCTGTATTTGACGCTTTTATCTATGCCACTTTCTCCATCAACCTCATTACCCTGGGTTTGTTCATTTTCTCCTACTGCTATTACTTCGAAGGGAATCTAGCCACAGCGGTGATCATTGGGGCTATCTTCACAATATTTGAAGTGATTGTCTATGCCAGTTTGATATCAGCCATGCCCCGTGCTGGTGGGGATTATGTCTGGCAAAGCCGCATTCTTGGTCGGGCAATTGGATTTTTACTTTCCATTACCGGTTGGTGGTTCATTCTCTGGTTGTGGGTCCCGTTATACGGACAAATGCTAGTGTATGAGGTTTTCACCCCATTGCTCGGGATCCTGGGTTTTCAATCAGCAGCTTTATGGTTCACTACTTCCAATGTGGGCATGTTTGTCGGTATGATCCTGGTCTGTGCCATCGTTTTTGTTTACATTGCAGCAGGAATGAAGTGGTATGCCCGGGTTCAAAAGTTCTGTTTCTGGGGTGGTACTGTAGGTCTGGTATTGGTATTTTTCCTGCTACTATTTGGAAATAATGCAACCTTTGTCAGCAACCTGAACAGCATGGCCCCACAATTATTTGGTTCAGCCGCCGGAACGAACCTGTATGAAGCCACGATCGCAGCTGGACAGGCTGCCGGGACAGTTGCATCCCCTCTGGGTGATTTCAGCGGAGCGACGATCATTGCCAGCATGGCGCTAATCCCCATGATGGTCTTCTTCAATCTCTGGCCAAACTGGGGTTCCACACTTTATGGTGAGGTTCGTGGTGCTGGTGATTACAAACGGAATTTCTGGGGCATGGCAGCAGCAATTATCGTAACTGCAGTTGGCGCTTTGATCTTTTTCGCCCTGATCGCTAAGACACTTGGTTGGGAGTTCTATAACAGTGCCAATGGCGCTTTTTGGAACTTCACCTGGGGTTACACAACCGAAACCCCACCTTTAACCTTTTGGCCCTATCCTGCATTATTTGCAGCATTCCTTGTAAAAAGCCGCTTTATCCAATTCCTGGTGATCCTGCTAATGAGCTTGTGGTGGTTCGGCTGGTCTGGAACGGTTTTCTTGAGCTCCACCCGAGTTATCTTTGCCGCTGCTCTCGATCGCATGCTCCCAGAGTGGGTTTCAAAGATCGATGAGAAAACGCGTGTGCCAGTCAATGCTTTATTGCTGATGGTGATCCCTTCGATCGTAATTTCATACCTGTACGCCTTCAGAGTCTTTAGCTTCCAAACACTGGCTCTGGATGCAACGGTCGTTATTGCCATCACCTTCCTTGGGTCAACCATCGCAGGTACGATCATGCCGTGGAAGACGAAGGAGATTTACGATGGATCTCCGATTGCCAAGTTCAAAGTTCCCACTTGGTTAGGTTGGCTTGTGATGGCTTTGTATTCGGTCTTCGCTATATACCTGATCAAGATCTCCCTCACTTTTGCCTGGAACATCGTCAGTGGCATCGGGGCAACTAGTCCCAACTGGATGACCTGGTTCATCGTCATTTTCCTGGCCTTGCTTACCATCTTTAACGCATTCATCCTGCTCTGGATCATCTATTATGTTGGGAAAAATATTCTCAAAGACCGCATGCCACTTGTGACTCTGGCAGGATTGGTTTTCCTGGCCTTTTTGGATTGGCTGCTGATCGTCTGGTTTTGGGACCCCACCACAGTGGATGGTTATCCGTTGTACGCCATTGGCTGGTCCAATGTCAGCTCCATGTTCTTCATGATCATCAATTACGCTGTTGCGGCTGCCATTTATTTCGGCTTTAGCAGTTTCCGAAAGAAACAAGGTATTGATGTAAATAAGATCTACAAGGAAATCCCTGTCGAATAATTGTCAGGTAATGGTTAGAAAATGCAAGGTTGATGTGAAAAAATTAATTCAACCATCAACCTTGCAAATTTAACCAGATTAAAAATTTGATAATATCTTTACAATTATGATAAAATAATATATGAGAATACAGTATCCAGTCATTGTTTGATCAGGATAGTGGGGAAGTAAAGTGAGTTTTTACAACAGGAGGTGTTCTATTCAAATATAGTTTTATAATATTCAAAAATTAAATTAAATTATTTTCCAGGAGTAAAGGAGAAATATGCGTACAAACAAGTTCATTTTACCGATCTTTGTAGTTCTTGTTATTTTAGCAACAGTTCTTTCTGCTTGTGGCCCCGCTGCGACAGAAGCACCTACCGAAGTTGTGGTAACCGCACCACCAACCACAGATCCAATGGCAGAATTGGTTGCTGCTGCTCTCGCAGAAGGTACCCTTACCACAATCGCATTACCGGATGACTGGTGCAACTATCGTGAAGCGATTGACACCTTCAAAGCCAAATACGGCCTGGCAGTAAACGAGCTCAATCCGGATGCCGGTTCAGGCGACGAGATCGAAGCAATCAAAGCCAACAAAGACAACAAGGGACCTCAAGCTCCTGATGTTGTTGATGTTGGATTCGCATTCGGTACATCTGGCAAGGCTGAAGGACTATTTCAACCTTACAAGGTTTCAACATGGGATACAATTCCTGATGATGCCAAGGATCCGGAAGGTTACTGGTATGGTGACTATTACGGCGTTATGGCTTTCCTTGTAAATACTGACGTTCAACCCAATGTTCCACAAGATTGGGCTGATCTCCTGAAACCCGAATATGCCGGGCAAGTTGCCCTCTCCGGTGACCCCCGCACCTCCAACCAGGCCATCCAGGCAGTTTATGCCGCTGGTCTTGCCAATGGTGGAACTCTGGATGATTTCCAACCCGGCCTTGACTTCTTCAAACAAATGAATGATGCCGGAAACCTTATTCCATTGATCGCGAACAACGGTTTGGTCGCCAAGGGTGAAATTCCAGTCCGCATCACATGGGACTATAATGGTCTGGCTGCAATCGATTCCTTCGCCGGCAATCCCAAGGCGGAGATCGTCATTCCAGCCACAGGCCGTTTCGCAGGTGTCTATGTTCAAGCCATCAGCGCTTATGCCCCACACCCCAATGCCGCTAAATTGTGGATGGAATTCCTCTATTCAGACGAAGGTCAAACCATCTGGATGAAGGGTTACTGCCACCCGATCCGGGAAGCTGATATGCGCACACGTGGCGTTATTCCCGCCGACCTGCTGGCCAAGCTCCCTGATGTTTCTGGTGCAGTATTCCCCTCAGTTGCTCAATTGGACGCCGCCAAGGCTGCAATTACAACTCAGTGGGACACTGTAGTTGGTGCCAACATTCAGGCAGCCCCGTAATCAGTTTATCTTGTGCATAAAAAGCGAGACCCAGCAATTCTGCTGGGTCTCGTCATAAATAATCTATATAGCTTTGAGGTAGTAATTTATGGCCACAACCATCCTGCCGGCAGAAAAAACGAAATCACAACCATCCAATTGGAAAAATTGGATCGGGGTAATTCCATTTTTCATATTTGCTATTCTTTTCTTGTTATTGCCTTCTGTTCGCCTATTTGTTGGCAGCTTTACAAATGAGAGTGGGAATTTTACACTGGCCAATATGGCTGAACTATTTTCTCAAAAAGTCATTTTAGATGCATATAAAATAAGCATCCAGGTTAGTTCCATAACAGCCCTTGCTGGAGGAATACTTGGATTTATGCTGGCATATTCTGTTACAGTCGGCGGATTACCCAAATCTCTCCGCAGTGCTCTTATCACATTTTCCGGGGTAGCCTCCAACTTTGCAGGCGTGCCCCTGGCATTTGCATTCGTCGCCACACTGGGAAGAACTGGTTTTATCACCGCCATAATGAAAACATATTTTAATTTGAATATTTATGATAAGGGCTTTAATTTGTATAGCTTTATCGGTTTATGCCTGACATATTTATATTTCCAATTTCCGTTAATGGTTTTGATCATGGCTCCCGCCCTGGATGGACTTAAAAAAGAATGGAAAGAAGCTGCCATGAACCTGGGAGCCAATACTTTTCAATACTGGCTAAAGGTAGCATTACCAGTTTTGTTACCCTCAATTCTTGGCTCCATGATCCTGTTATTCGGAAATGCTTTCGGCGCATATGCAACAGCTTATGCTTTGACAGGTGGAGCACTCCCAATTGTCACGATCCTGATTGGAGCTCAAATTCGGGGGGATGTACTTCATAATCCCGGACTGGGCTTTGCGATGGCCATGGGAATGGTTGTTATCATGGCTGTATCATTGGGAGGTTATTCCTGGCTGCAGGCAAGGACGGAAAGGTGGTTAAAATGACCTGGTTTTCAAAATTTCGAAAATTGCCCTTTTGGAGCTGGTTCTGGTTCCTACTTGGAGTTCTTTACTTCGTTTTACCCCTGTATGCAACACTGGACTTTTCATTGCGAATGGAAAGAGGTACGCTCAGTCTTAAAGCTTATGAAGTCGCTTTTTCAGACCCACAATTCCTGAACACATTTTTATACTCTATTTTTCTGGCTGTAATGACTATCATTTTCAGCATCGCATTGGTCGTACCTACAGCTTACTGGATAAGGTTGCGTCTACCACAGGCACGCAGGATCGTTGAATTTATTACCTTGATGCCGTTTGTGGTTCCTGCCATCATCCTGGTATTTGGGTTGATCCGTATTTACAGTTCACCATTTGAGATCCCTTTCACTTCCATCGTTATTATGCAACCACTGACTAACTTCAAGGTTGGAACGAATATATTGATCATCGGTGGGTATACAGTATTGGGGCTACCTTATATGTACCGTTCAGTCGATACCGGGATGCGTACTGTAGATGTTCGCACTCTAACTGAGGCTGCACAAAGTATGGGTGCCAACTGGGGCACAATTATCACAAAGATAATCCTACCAAATGTTCGCACAGCCCTTCTAAGCGGTGCATTATTGACATTTGCGATTGTTGTTGGTGAAGTTGTGCTGGCTTCATTCCTGGGAATCCCTGCGTTTGGACCTTACTTATTCCTGCTTGGACAACATCGTGCTTACGAACCTGCCGCCCTTGCTTTTACCACTTTCCTTTTAACATGGGCAGCCATGGGAATCATTCAAATGGTCACTGGCGGCCAGGGTCAAGCTGCCGGTGCGCACTAACTTATCGAGGTAAACATGGCATATCTAGAACTTAACGATATTAGCAAGTTATTTGGAAAAACCATCGCTGTTGAAAATTTTAATTTGCAAGTTGAAAAGGGAGAACTTGTTTCGTTTCTCGGACCCAGCGGATGCGGTAAAACCACAACCTTGCGGATGGTGGCTGGATTTGAACTCCCAACCAGTGGCAAGATAATCATGGCCGGCAGGGATGTTACCAATCAATCGCCTAATCAAAGGGATGTTGGGATGATTTTCCAATCGTATGCCCTCTTTCCCAACCTGACGGTTGCAGGTAATGTTGGATTTGGTTTAAAGATCGCCAAAAAACCAGCGGAGGTGATCAAGAAAAGAGTTGCTGAAATGCTGGAACTGATCCATATGCCGGATTTTGGCAGCAGGTATCCTTATCAATTATCAGGCGGCCAACAACAGCGCGTTGCACTTGCGAGAGCTCTGGCATTAAGCCCAGATGTTCTCCTGTTGGATGAGCCACTTTCTGCTTTGGACGCCAAGATCCGAGTTTCCTTGCGTTCGGAGATCCGCTCGATCCAACAAGAGCTGGGGATCACAGCCATTTACGTTACACATGATCAGGAAGAAGCGCTATCCATCTCTGATAGGATCGTCGTCATGTACAACGGTCACATTGAACAGATCGGATCCCCTTTCAAGGTCTATAATTTTCCAGAAACGGCCTTTGTAGCCAGTTTTATCGGCACATTGAACGCATTCAATGCAGACATCATTGATCCCAAGACCAATACAATTCAAGTTGACCACATCCAATTGGTCACCCAAGAAAGTCTCGGAGATCGAAAAGTTGGCGACAAAATAATGATCGCCATCCGGCCGGAGAGATTAAGTTTTTCATCCGAACAGAAGAAAGCCAATCTAATAAATTGTCAAATTGAAAACATAACCTTTTTGGGTTCCATCGTTCGGATCGCAGTAAAAAGTGAAGGTACCCATTTCTATATGGATACTTTTAATAATCCATTCCTTGAACTCCCAAAGGTTGGAGAGACTGTTGAAATAACCTGTTCTCAACAGGCTGTAATTATTTTGCAGCACTGATACCTTACTGTTACGTACTGTAAAGTAATGAAATAAGTCTTACTGGTCTTAATTGATGTCCTTGGATGCTCTGTTGCAATTGAAAGGTTGGGTTTCCCTGGGCATCTGGTTGAGAACAAAAAAGCTAGTTCTTAAAAGGTGAATAGCGAACGACCTAGAATGTCAGGCCTGATTTATGAGACAATTCTGACCGGACAAGTATTTCCCAGCATGGTGGGATCTGCAATCAGGTATATCCGCCAATTTTAACAATCCAACAATATTCAATCGGTAAATCAGGAAGAAAAATAACCGCTTGAGCAGCTTACGACTGGTTTTCGGAATTTATATATAGCGCTCCTAATGATCCAATTGATGACCGGGAAGTAAATAATCCCAATATTTCCATACAGCATGGAGATTCGTTAAACAGGACGAAAATCCGGATATCGAACTATTAGATCCGTCCAGAATGCTCGTCCGCAAATAATCACCTGACCCTGAGCTCGTTCACCTCGTAGGAGTGGATCACGCAGGTCATCAACAAGGAGCAAATTCCAGCGAATACCGTAACAACGCCAAGTCTCAGGACCTTTGACTGAGAAGTTTTCTCTCAGAATGGAGTCATTAGGGTACAATATCCTGGTTACTGACAATCGCGGTATGAAATCCGATGGGATTCATGGAGGCACTACTCCTGATGTCCATGAAGTGCCCTTAAACCCGATCCATAAAAGCAAGATTGGTTTGGGCAATTCTATTGAGATATTATGCTCCCAATTGAAAATTGTTTCTACCATCTGAAAATACCTTGGTCTCCCAAGTCCTGACATGATGAAATTTCCTTCCATTAATTGATTTAACCGGGTTCGATATCTTCGCACGGATGATCCAAGTCTGGAGAGAATAAATGAGTTTGAGAGCAACAGCCAAAGCACCAGCCAATCTTGCTTTTGTCAAATACTGGGGAAAGAGGAATGCAGACTTACGTTTACCCACCAATAATTCCATTTCAGCAAATTTAAGTAATGCAACCACGATAACATCTGTGGAATTTGATACTTCCATCAAAAAAGATCAACTGGTTGTAGATAACAATCTTATCGAGCCTGCATCCGTATTCTCAAGCAGGGTTTTTCACCACGTCGATCTTATGCGAAAAATGGCAGGTACCAACCAAAAAGTCATCGTCCATACCCATAATACTTTTCCAACCGGAGTGGGGATCGCTTCATCTGCGTCTGGATTTGCTGCCTTAACCCTGGCTACTTCTTCAGCTCTGGGATTGAACATGTGTGAAAGAGACCTTTCTGAAATGGCTCGTCTTGGGTCAGGTTCTGCATGCCGCTCCATCCCAGATGGATTCTGCGAATGGATCGCATCCGATGCCAACAACAAATCTTATGCTATCCAGATCGCTCCCCCAGAGCATTGGGACATCAGTATCGTTACAGTGGTGGTATCAAAGCAAGCCAAGCAATTCTCCTCCACATCTGGTCACACATTGGCTGTTGCCTCCCCCTTCTTCAAAACACGGCTGGAAAGCTTGCCGCAAAGATTGGACAAAATCCGATCTGCCATCTTGAACCGGGATTTTGAAACTTTTGGCCGCGAGACTGAACTAGAAGCCATATCATTTCATTCAATCGCAATGACATCATCGATCCAGATGGACCATGGCTGGAGGTCCGGTACTTATTACTGGCTCCCGGATAGCCTGGAGTTAATCCTTACAGTCCAAGAATGGCGAATGAATGGTCTGGATGTATACTTCACCCTGGATGCAGGTCCAAGTGTTCATTTATTATGCTTGAATAAAGACCTCGATCAGGTCATTAATTCAATTCATGAGATCGAGTGGAAAAGTAGAAAAAATGGCATATGGGATATTATGGTTAATAGACCTGCCCAGGGAGCGCATATCATTTCCGATCAATTGGATAATTTAGACTGACAGGGGAATTTTGTGAAAGTAATAACATCCGCTCCTGGTAAATTAATGCTTTTTGGAGAACATGCAGTTATTCACCACCACCCATGCCTGGTGACAGCTGTCGACCTGCGAGTTCATGTCAGCATTGAAAAGATCGAAGCTCCAATGATCGTCATTGAAACACCGAAACTAAGCGAACTGGGGCAAACATTCTCACTCCCCATAAACGAGTTATTCAACGACCAGTTCTTATACCCCCAGACAAAATTCATCGTAGCATCCATCCGAAAGGTATTCGCCAGTTTTCATCTTCACCAGGGCGTGAATATTCAGACGTCCGGTCCAATCAATCGTTTTGGTCTAGGAAGTTCATCCGCAGTCACTGTCGCCTGTATTTATGCCCTTATAAAATTATTTGATATTGAGATCCAGGAAGAGAAAATATTTGATCTGGCTTATTCAGCAGTTATAGATGTTCAGGCAGTAGGTTCAGGTTTTGATGTTGCATCCGCGTTATATGGAGGGACCATCTATTACAGACCAACAAAGAAAGTTGAAATCCTTCCAGTTGATAACCTGCCACTTGTGGTCGCTTTTTCTGGCACAAAGGTCAGTACAACAAACCTAGTGCATGAAGTCGAGCAATTAAGATCCCAGTTTCCCGAGATTATTGACCCGGTTTTTAATTGTATCGGAAAAATTGCAAGCACCGCCAGGATCGCCATACTTCAAAAAAACTGGCAAACCGCCGGAAAACTTGCTGACATCAACCAGGGATTTCTGGAGAGCCTGGGAGTCAGCACGCCCAATTTACAAAAACCCATCATGGCTGCAAGGGAATCTGGGGCTTTCGGAGCAAAGCTTTCCGGAGCTGGAGGAGGAGATTGCATGTTCGCGATCGTCTCAGATAAAACCAGGTCCACCATAGAAGCAGCAATCGAGAAAACAGGAGCGGAGATTCTCCACCTTGATACAAACGCCAAAGGTGTCAGGTTGGAAAATTGAGCATGCTGGAAGGTGGTTATAGTTTTTTTGATTTTGATAATACTCTTTACAAAGGAAGAAGCCGCTATTTGATCCTGGATTTTGCAGAGTTTCTTGATGGAAAGAGCTGCTTTGATCCTGTTGAAAAACAGAAAATAAAGTCTCTATTTTCTTCTTATAAAAAAGGGTTTATCACAAGACATGACTTTGGTGTACTTGTTGTCGAGTCTTATTATCGGGGATTGATGGACATCGAAGTAAAGAAAATTCAAGACCTGGCTGCCTCCTTTTGGGGTCATATAAAGACAGAAGCCTGGTTTTCCTACACGATCCCATTATTAAAAATCCTCAACACCGCAACAATACTGATTTTAATTTCAGGTTCTCCGATCGAAATACTGGAGATCATTAATAACACTCTGAGCTTTAATAAAATATATGCATCCATGGGTGTCATTAAGAATGGTATTTACACAGGTCTTACCTGGAAGGAAATGGCTACCTACACTGCTAAAGCGGATGTTATGGAATCATTATCGAAAACCAGCTCATTTGACCCAGCCACATCTTTCGCTTTTGGTGATTCCGAAAGCGATTATCCTTTGCTCAATTCTGTTTGTCCCCAAAATGCCTATATGTTGGGTGCAGTTATTGGTGATAAGACACCTGGCAAAAACTTTGGTTGGAATTACTTGGATCAGGAAGAAGAGGTCTTGAATAGTGTAAATTCACGGATCATCACCTTATTCCAAAGAGATCTTTGATCTGCCCATGATTTCATCCATCCATTCGTTCAGCTATGGTAAGATTAACCATAAGTGAACCTCTGTGCCTTTCTGACCTAATGGAATCCAATAAAATAAACCTTCAATCTCACAAGCCTCCCCGATCATGAAAATTAGAATTGCCATAGCACAAATAAATACCCGTTTGGGTGATGTACCAAACAATTTGGAACATAACCTTTCAATTGCCAACCAAGCACGCCAGGAAAATGCGGATATTCTAGTGTTCCCCGAGCTCTCATTGACTGGATATTCCCTCCAGGACCTAGTTCCACAGGTCGCGATTCGACCTTCTGAGGCAGACCCGACTTTTAAATTACTACTCCAAGCCAGCCGGGGAATTGATCTGGTGGTTGGTTTTGTAGAAGAGGATGCCCGTCATCGATTTTATATCTCAGCTGCTTATCTATCGAAAGGAGATGTCGTTCATATTCACCGGAAAGTTCATCTGCCAACTTATGGCATTTTTGACGAAAAACGTTTTTTAGCCGCAGGAGATACTTTTCGGGCTTTTGATACACGGTTTGGCCGGATCGGGTTGTTGATCTGTGAAGATTTCTGGCACGTTTCATCCCCTTATCTCCTCTGGCAGGACGGAGCAGACATTTTCCTGCTTCAATCTGCCTCCCCGGGACGAGGTATCACAGAAGAACATATAGGTTCTGCTGATTGGGTTGAAACCATAAACAGGTCTTATTCTGGTTTGTTCACTGCTTTTTTTGCACATTCCAATCGGGTCGGATTTGAAGATGGACTTTATTTTTGGGGAGGAGCCACTGTGTATGATCCGGATGGCAAACTGATCGCCAAAGGACCATATGACCAGGAAGCCATTACTTATGCTGAAGTGGATCTTAACCAATTGCACCGAACCCGGGCTCGTTTGCCCTTATTGAGGGATGAGCGACCGGAAATTGTCTTGCATGAACTTGGAAGGATATTAAAACATGATTGACCTTTCCATTAATTGCGAACTTGTCAAGAACATTCTCGTACGATTTATCAAAAGCGAGATCACCCGCACCGGTTATGAACACGCCGTCATAAATCTTTCAGGAGGCCTTGATTCCGCAGTCTCGTGTGCCCTGGCTACTGAAGCGCTCGGATCAGACAATGTGCTTGCGATTCGACTTCCATATAAAACCTCCTCTCCAGATTCACTCGAACATGCCCAAAAATTGATCGACCAATTGGAAATCCGATCTGTAACCATACCCATCACTGAGATGGTGGACCCTTTGATAAATCTCTTCCCCGAAATGTCGAAAACTCGCAAAGGGAATATCATGGCCCGTCAGCGAATGATCATCGCTTACGACCAATCGGAAGAATTTCACGGGTTGGTAGTAGGCACAGGGAATAAAACAGAGATCCTGCTTGGTTACAGCACTTTGTATGGTGATTCAGCGAGCGCTCTCAATCCGATCGGTGACCTTTATAAAACCCAGGTCCGACAGTTGGCAACCGAACTAGGAATTCCACATGAGATCATTGATAAACCTCCTTCCGCCGACCTCTGGGTAGGACAGACCGATGAGGGTGAACTCGGTTTCACTTATGAAAAAGTAGATCAATTACTTTACCTGCTTGTTGATCAGCGATACCAGATACAGGATTGCATACAGGAAGGGTTTGAAGAGGTATTTATCAATATGGTCGTTAATCGCGTAAAACGTTTTCAGTTCAAGCGCACTCTCCCTCCTATCGCCAAGATAAGCAGTCGAACGATTGGGTCAGATTATCTATATTTCAGGGATTGGGGAACATGAGTTAATCCCGTTCTTCTGATCCTTTAGATTCCTGAAATATTCCTGTCAAAAGTACCCACTAATCAATTCCTGTTCTAAATAACCTAAATTGCTATATAACGAACCAATGCGCCTTCACATTCCGCCATCTCTTCATCATCGCAAATTTCGCCTCATCTGGTTGGGATTACTGATCTCTGTTGCAGGTTCCCAGATGCAGTTGTCTGCCATTCACTGGCATATCAGAGAATTATCTGGATCCCCCAACCCTCTCGCCCTGGGTGGAATAGGATTGGTACGCATCCTACCAGTGATCTTGTTTTCAATCGTAAGTGGACCGGTGGCTGATTCACTCAATCGTAGGATTATCCTGCTGGTCACCCAATCCATTCAAGCAGTCATTGCAGTAATTCTGGCAGTCATGACATTCTCCAACCACATAAGCATTGGCTTTATCTATACTTTAACTGCTCTTCAAGCTGCTGCAATTGCTTTTGACCTCCCAGCCCGACATGCCATGATCCCGAACATCGTTCCAGAAAAAGACCTTCCCAACGCCTATAGCCTGCAATCGATCGCTTTTAATGCAGGTGCGATCATTGGCCCAATGCTGGGTGGTTTGGTGATCGCCACTCTGGGCCAGGGTTATACCTATTTATTTAATGCCATCTCCTTTCTGGCTGTGATCGTGGCATTGATATTGATTGGAAATGTCACCCAAGACATAAATAGATCACCTGGGATAAATATTTCCGCAGTGCGAGAAGGCATCCATTTCATCATTTCAAAACCCATCATTCTTTCCACCATGTTAATAGATTTCGCAGCCACTTTTTTTGCATCAGCCAACACCATGCTTCCAATCGTCGCCCGCGATATTCTCAAAGTCGGTGAAGTCGGCTTTGGATTCCTTTCTGCGGGACAATCGATCGGTTCTGTGCTCGCTAGTTTGATAATTTCACAGATAACCGAAATTAAAAGACAGGGACGTGTCTTCCTTGGTGCTGTTTTCCTTTTTGGGATGGCTACGATCCTTTTTGGATTCTCCAAGGGTCTACTTATTGACATGCTGGCATTAATAATAATGGGTGCGGCTGATTCGATCAGTACCATCATACGCAATACCGTCCGTCAGCTTAACACACCTGATCATATTCGAGGCAGGATGGTCAGCATCAATCAAATTTTCTTCCAAGGCGGTCCTCAACTTGGCGAAGTTGAAGCCGGTATCGTGGGAAAATTATTCGGTGTACCAGCAGCCATCATCTCCGGCGGGATCGGAGTAATATTCTCGGTTTGGTGGATCGCACATAAGTGGCCCCAGCTCCTTCACTATAGGGGGGATGAAACCCTCCAGGTTGAAAATAAAGTGGAATAAGAAAAATTAGGGTGTCCTGAAATCCAGTATTCATTAGTGCCCTATCCACTACTCCCGCTAGATGCTTGCGAGACTTTACCCCGTTTAAAGCATACGGGACCTTGCCCCGTTTAAAGCATACGGGACCTTGCCCCGTTTAAAGCATACGGGACTTTACCCCGTCTGAAGCATACGGGACCTTGCCCCGTTTGAAGCATACGGGACCTTGCCCCGCACAGGTGGAGGAATTAAATTGCCCAGGCTTTTAGAAATCCCTGATCAAAACTGAGATTGTTTGAAATTTAATTGTTCTTAAGATAAAATGATATTATTCACAAGGGGAAGTGTAAAAAACTTAACTGTTCTTAGGAGGAGCTTGAATGGATCCAGTAATTCTGTCTCGTTGGCAATTTGGCATAACGATCATATATCACTTCTTTTTTGTTCCGCTAACCCTCGGGTTGGGTTTCTTCGTAGCCATAATGCAAACGATGTATCATCGAACCGGCAACCATACCTACCTAAAAATGACAAAATTCTGGGGCAAATTATTTGTCATCAATTTTGCCATGGGGGTGATGACCGGAATAGTGCAGGAATTTCAGTTTGGCATGAACTGGTCAGAGTACTCCCGCTATGTCGGGGATATTTTCGGAGCTCCGCTTGCAATTGAAGCTCTCCTGGCATTTTTCCTGGAATCCACATTCCTAGGGCTCTGGCTATTTGGAGAGGGGAAATTACCAAAAAGGATACATCTGGCAACCATCTGGATGGTTGCAATCGGCTCGACATTATCCGCCTTTTTCATCCTGGTTGCCAACGGTTTTATGCAGCACCCTGTTGGTTATGTCATTGTCGACTCAGCCAATCGAGCTGAACTGATTGACTTTATAGCTCTAATCGCCAATCCAAAGAGTTTGTTATTCTTCTGGCATACGATCTCTTCCGGTTTTACGACTGCTGCCCTTTTCATCCTTGGAATAAGTTCCTGGCACCTGGTTCGTAAACAAGGAGATCAAGTTTTCAAGAAATCCTTTACCCTGGCTGCGAAAATTGGATGTATTGCTTTAATAAGTGTTGGATTGGCTGGCCATTCCCAGGGCCAGGAACTGAGAAAATACCAACCCATGAAACTCGCGGCTCTCGAAGCGATGTGGATATCCGAACAACCTGCATCATTTTCACTGCTGACGATTGGAGATTTGACAGGTAAAAAAGAAGTCTGGTCATTGCGAATACCTTATGTAATGAGCTTTCTGGCATGCAACAATTTCAGTTGCGGGTTGGAGGGAGTAAATGCACTGCAGGCTAAATACGAGCGGGAATACGGACCAGGTGATTACATTCCACTAATGGTCATTACTTACTGGAGTTTTCGACTGATGGTCGGCTCTGCTTTGATCATGTTTTTCGTTATTTTTTATGCACTTTACTTACTTTGGAAGAAATGGCCTGATAAGGGGATGAAATGGCTGAAATGGATGCCTCTGGTGACCGGGCTGCCATTGCTGGCAAATTCCACGGGTTGGCTCCTGACGGAATCAGGCCGCCAACCCTGGATCGTCCAGGGGTTACTCCGGGTAGAAGATGGTGTTTCTCCAAATCTTTCCAATGGAATGATCTTGTTCAGCTTGATCGGTTTCACTGTTCTGTATTCTGTTTTGATTTTTGCAGATGTATATCTGCTGGCAAAATTTGCACGGATAGACCCGGAAGTGGAGGTCAAAGAACCTGAAGAAATTACGCCATTAATAAGCGGAGCAGGATACTAACGGGAGGTATCAATGTCACATGAATTATTACAAACAATCTGGTTCATTTTGATTGCAATTTTATGGATGGGGTTCTTTTTCCTGGAAGGATTTGATTTTGGGGTTGGAATGCTTTTACCATTCCTGGGGAAAAATGATGTCGAACGGCGGTCGATCATCAATACGATTGGACCACATTGGGACGGGAATGAGGTCTGGTTATTGACAGCGGGAGGGGCTACTTTTGCAGCTTTTCCACACTGGTATGCCACCCTATTCAGTGGTTTTTATGTCGCCCTCTTTCTGCTTCTGGTCGGCTTAATTATTCGCGGGGTTGGATTCGAATTTCGCTCAAAAGATAAGAACCCCAGGTGGCGCTCCTTATGGGATTGGTGTATCTTTGCAGGTAGTGCTTTGCCTGCCCTTATCCTGGGTGTTGCGTTTGCCAATCTGACCCTGGGTATCCCCATCAATGCAAATATGATGTACACAGGTAATTTCTTCACCCTCTTAAACCCTTATGGCTTGATCGGTGGATTAACCTTTGTGGCAGCTTTCTTGTTCCATGGATTAAATTTTCTGAATCTAAAATTGACAGGTGAATTGCTGGAAAAGACCAGAAAGCTTGCGCCGAAAGGATGGGTGGCTTCATTTGTCCTGCTTTCAGGAATGATAATCGCAACTCTATTAATAACAGACGGCTATACGAAACACGGATTGGTTGCAATTATCTCCCCATTGCTGGCATGGGTTTCTCTCCTGGTGGCTGGAATTCTTCTTCAAAAGAAACGTGAGGGCTGGTCTTTTGTACTGACCGGCATCTCCGTCCTTCTTATCCCGGTCATTTTCTTCCTGATCATGTACCCGCGGGTAATGGTTTCTAGTACAGACCCATCCTTCAGTCTAACCATTTCCAATGCGTCCTCGTCAGCCTATACTTTGAATTTAATGAGCATCGTTGCGCTGATATTTGTCCCACTTGTTCTTGGATACCAGATCTGGTCCTACTGGGTATTCAGAAAAAGGCTGGATACAGATCCGGAAAAATTCCATTATTAGAATATATTAAATCAAAAGAGAGTGGGAAGCTAGACTCTCTTTTGATTTAAAAGTGATCTTTATTGATTCTTACTTATCAGATATGCAATCAGATCTGCAATCTGCTGTTGGGACAGCGTATTTGATCTTCCCCAGGCTGGCATGGAAAACACCGGGTTTGTTCCTGCCGGGGTCGAGCCATTTTGAATAAAAAAGTCCAGGTTGGTTGCGAAGGTTTTGAGATTTGGATCGATTAACATTGGATCGACCGGATTCAAGGATGGGATCGTACCATCCAACGAGCCTGAATTTACAATACCCCCGACCCCCTTGTCACCATGACATATAGAGCAATTCATACTAAATAATTGTTCTCCTGATGCGATATCTCCGGATAAATTTATCGCCTCACCTGGATCTCCAAGGTTGGACGGCCGAGGGATATCGCTCACTGGAGCAGGTGGTGTTTCCGTGGATGAAGCCTCGATCTGGGTGCCAACCTGAACGACCGGACCTGCATCGGCTACTGCACCTTCCGGTCTTCCCATGGGCATCTTCTTAACAACAAAAAGCATATCCTTTAATTTGGATGCTTCCCAATTTCCACCTCCCAAAATATCATTCCCTTTTGCATCAACCGAGGGTCTCCATGACCCCGCCTGGATACCAGCAAAACTACTTAAATCCATTTGCGCTGATGCGCTCAGAACGTTTGAATTATGACAGGAGACACAAGCCAGGGCACCTGAATACCAAAGGTTGGCTTCTGTAAAAAGTACAGAAACCTCACTGTATGTTGCGCTGCAGGTGGCACCTTTGTCATCAATAAATGTGAAAGCGTCGATTTCCGGAATTCCTGCTTGGATCCAGGAAGAAAGCAGCGGTTCTGCACTCACAATGCACGTTTCGTTTACACGCGAGATCTGATCTTTTACCTGAACTGGCAGCGTAGCAGGGAAAATGGTGGGGATGGGAGTATGATAAATTTGAGGCAATCCAGCCTGTGAGCAGTCATTATTTAATCCACAATTTCCAAAATAGAGGAAGCCAATGAAAACAATAAGGAAGACCGGCAATCCAAATATCAAACCCATCATCCATGCTTTAAAATCCTTATTCATACAGAAATCTCCCTTGCATTTATCACATCCATCTTATTTCAGGGTTCGAACGTAGTTTACAACATCCCAACGATCACGAACATTCAAGTTTTCATTCAATGGAGGCATACGACCTGCTACACCGTTCGAGATGGTCAAAAAAATCGCACCATCACTCAAACTTTGAACGACTATTGAAGAAAGATCGGCTGGTTTGAACTCGAAGAATGTACCTATAACGCCATCTCCTTTTCCAGTTTTACCATGACAAATTACACAATTAATCTCAAAAAGTTGTTCTCCACGAGCCAGTGAGACTTCATCTATAATGACTGGGTTAGATGGAGCTCCCATGCCTGGTATAAAAGCTGGACCTTCCACCGGGATCGAATTTACAGCCACAGGAAGGGGATCTTCCATCGGTTTGAAAGAGGGTTGGATCTCCATAAAAGAGATCCAATCAATCTTGATCAGATCATAAGTAAAGATCATTAATCCACCAGCTAATACAATAACAACACTCAATATGATAAGTAATTTCTTGATCATAGTTGTTGTGCCTCCCCGGGTTCCACGGATTTAGCTCCAAGGATCCTCAGGGCTGAAACAATTGACTTTTCTTTTTCCTGGGAACAAGAAAATAAAACGGCAATCTTTCCATCACTGATCTCCGGAATATATTCTTTTGGCTTATATGAAGGAAACTGACTATCCAGGAAAACGCCCAGGAATGTGCTCACCAGCATCCCCAACATGGTCATCTCAAAGATCACCACGATGGAAGGAGGAACAGGGATCAAAGGCTGCCCTCCCACATGGATCGGATATAAAAGAGGAGTTCCCACTGCAAGAGCCACTCCTATCAAAAGACCTGCAAACGCGCCCCCAAGTGCCAACCTGGGCACATTGGTCCACTGGTGGGGACGTCCAAGCATCGGCTCAGTAACAGGGATACCGGAGACAACATTGATCTGATCATTCGTGATCCCCATTTCTTGAAGTTTTTCCACAGCATCCGCTGCAGGGTCAATATCCTCAAAAAGTGCCAGGAGAGTTTTCATATTTTCCATAATTGCCTCTAATTCATTCCAATTCGCTCACAGCTGGAACCGTTGCCTTCCCTACCTTGCGCAGACTGTGTGCCATCTGTCCTTCTTGAACTTCCCAGACTGGGACAAGAGGTACAATGCGGGAAGCCAGCATGTATAAAAGAACAAAGAAGGCAAATGTTCCCAGACTTAACCATACTTCAATTCCTGGTTTGTACAAGCGCCATGTAAAGGGCATGCGGTTGATCGTTAGTGAGATCGGAACAATCACATACCGTTCAAAATACATGGCGACATTAATTAATAATCCGATAGTGAAGAGAATAGCCGGGTTGCGCCGGATCTTCTTATTCCACAATAATGCCCAAGGGATCACAATATTGAAGATGAGCATCATGAACCACATCCAGCCTAATGGACCCGATTCATGGAAATGCAGAAGAATATCCGTGAACTTATCCCCGTTGTACCATTGCACGAGATAATCGTTGAAAAAGAAATAAGCCCAGGACATCGAAATGATCAACATCAATTTTCCCAATGAGTCGAACACCTCCAGACGAATGAAATACTTCATATTTTTCATTGTCGCACGCACTACAACCAGCACCATTCCCACAGCAGCAATACCTGATTGCAGCGCCCCGATCACAAAATAGGGGCCAAATATCGTTGAAGACCAACCAGGACGCATTGCTGCTGCAAAATCCCATGAAACGATCGTGTGAACAGAGAACATCACTGGAAGGATGGCGAATGCAAAGATGTTCATGGCTGTGCGCAGATGGGTCCACTCTCCTTCAGTTCCACGGAATCCAAGCGCCAAAGTCCGGTACAAAGTCTTTCTCCAACCTTTGGAACGGTCACGTGCCATTGCATGGTCAGGGATGAGAGGTAGAAAAAGGTACATTGTGCTTGCCAACAAATACGTAGTGATCGCCAGAAAGTCCCATGAAAGCGGTGAATGGAAATTAGGCCATAAACCACGTTCATTAGGGTAAGGAGCCAGGAAGTAAAACAGCCAAACCCGACCCATATGCATAAAAATGCTCAAGCCCGCCTGGACCAGGCCAAAAGTTGTCATTAGTTCTGCTGCCCGAGTGAAAGGACGCCGGAATTCAGCCTTAAAGACCCTAAGCAAGGCTGAAACAAAAGTTCCTGCATGACTGATACCAATCCAAAATACTGTATTCACAAGGAAAATACCCCAGTAGGCCGGTCTGTTCACACCTGCCACTCCCAAGCCTTCGTTGATCAAATAGCCCCAGGCGCCAAAAAGACAGACCAGAACAACCATGCCCAGAAACCCAGCCACAACCCAGAACTTCCATGATGTGATTTGCATGGATTCCATCACCATGTCATTCATCTTGCCGCGTGGTAAAGGATCGAACATAAGATGTTCGGAAAACTCATCGGGTGTCTTGATCGTTGTATCAACCATTTCTGGCATAAGATGAACCTCCCTTCAGATAAGTTACTGCTGGTTCTGTTCCCAGATCTTCCAAGAGCTTTATTCCTCTTCCATCCTTTGCAAGTTTACTGACTAGGCTGTCAGGGTCATCCAAACGACCAAAAACGATCGCATCGGTAGGGCAGGCTTGCATACAGGCAGGGACAATTTCACCATCACCAGGTGTTCTGCCCTCTGATTTCGCCTTGTCTTCACCACTTATGATCCGTTGAACGCAGAAATTACATTTTTCCATGACGCCTCTTCGGCGAACGGTAACATTGGGATTTAATTGATTTTCAAGAGGTGTTGGTCGTTCATAATCGCGCCAGTTGAATTCACGGACCTGGTACGGGCAATTGTTGGCACAATAGCGCGTTCCAACACAGCGATTATAAACTTGCATATTGATCTGCTGCCCTTCGCTATGCACGGATGCAAATACCGGGCAAACAGGTTCACATGGGGCACTTCCACATTGTTGACAAAGAACTGGTTGAAATGGGGTTGATCTTACTTCGGGGTACTCACCTTCCCAGAATCTTTCGACCCTGATCCACTGCATGTTCCGGCCATAACCAGCATCTTCCTCCCCAACAAAGGAAATATTATTTTCCATGGCACAGGCAACTACACAAGCCTGGCAACCTGTACAAATATCCTGATCAATAACCATTCCCCATTTATGAACAACTTTATTCTCAGATTTGTTATCCATTGCTGCACTCCAAAGCGATGTAATAAGTCAACACTACCATTAAATCATTCACCCAGACCTTCACCATAAACTCCAATTCGACTTTCATTCCTTGGTAAGACCTGCTTTCTTGTTGTTTTTTCAATACTGACTTTCGTGGCTGAAAAAGCCAGGTCTAATGAGCCGTTGAGACGCAAACCCAACAAATTGCCCGGGTTTACACCGCGTCCTTGAGCATATCTGCCGTAAGCTGTATGCCCTTGTCCAAATGGGATAGCAATCACGTCCGGACGTATGGCCGGGTAACGATATACTGCGGCTTCAATAATTCCATATGCCGAATAGATCCTGATGACATCATCATTCTCCAGCCCCAATTCATCCGCTGTCATGGGGTTGATCTCAACCCATGAATTCCACATGACCGTTGTAGTAGGGTCTGGAGTTTCCTGCAACCAGGGTTTATTAGCCCCACTGCCATCCCCCAGAGTCGGAGAGAGAAAGGGAAACAGAATAAATTTACCCTCACCTTCAAATTCTGGTTCCGGCATATTGATCTTTTTATTCAGTGCACCGGTTTCTCCTGGTTCCAATAAACCGGGAGTTGAATTCCACCAGCCACCATACTGCTGAAATTGAGCCATAAAAGTATTGATCTCTGGGGCATCGAAGTATCCATTCATTTTCACCAATTCCAAAAAGGATTGTCTCATGAAATCTACAATATCCTTATATGGGATAACTTCAGCTATATCTCCCCCCATGGCCTGGATTGAAGCTAATAATATATCTGCTGTGGACTTAGTGTTATAAAAAGCTGCCACGACAGGTTGTGAACCGGAGAGTACCGCCCGATCGCTGCCTGTTTGGATTTTTTGGTATCCCCACGCTTCAAGGGCAGTGTGATCTGGAAAAATATAATCAGAATACATGGCGGTCTCATCCAGAAATGATGCAAATGAGATCACCAGTGGCACTTCTGCCAGGGCCTCTTCAAATCCCAGGCTGGCTGGTAATTCAAAAACTGGATTGAAGCCGTGTACAAGAAGAACTTTTACCTTGCCGGATTTCATCCTCTGAACCAAATCATTCACATCTGGAAAAGTATTCATTCTGGGGGATATTCCCTCATTGACTGGAGGAACAGGTGTCAGAAATATGCCGCCTTCTTTGCCGATGTTATTTAATTGCACATTCACAGCCAGGACAGCTTGAGCTGTTTCCAACCCATTGGTGTTTCCAAGGGCAGATCCCCCCGGTATGAGCAACGGATGATCTGCTTCCACAAGAATATCTGCCAGGCGATGCAAATTTTCTTCACTAATGCCAGATCTTTCCGCTGCAAGGGACACGTCCACTTGTATAAAGGCATTAGGGGTCACAGACCCCCGTTTTTCAGCAACAAGACGTCCGATCGCCAGCGCCACCATCCCTTCCGCCCCTGGTTTGATCGCAAACCATTCATCCGCAACTGCCGCAGTCTGGGACAAGCGCGGCTCAAACTGCACCAAGTATCCTCGTTTTCCAACCTTACCGCGCCGCAATCTGGCAAAACCACGCCCATAGGCAACGGGGGATAAATAAGTCTCCAGAAAATTTGCGCCAAAAGAAAAAGTTACGTCCGAATTTGCTATATCAAAAAAAGGTAGGGACGGGATGTTAAATATAATTCTGGCTGCATCCACCAGAGTTGCCCTGGACTCAAATATCTGCTGCGCCCCAAACCGGACCGGTTCTGGCGCTCCCAAAGCACTTGAGATTTCAGATACAAGATCAAATAAATGGTCATCCTTGAGACCCATCAAGAATGATATTTCACTAGAATTTGTTGAAGCTAGCACATCCTTCAGTTTTGTCGTGACATCATCCCAAGTCAGGACGTCAAAGGCAGCACTGTTACGTTTTTTCTGTTGAAGAGGATTCTGTACACGATCCGGATTGTATAACCCCTGGAGTGCAGCCTGTCCACGCACACATGTTTTTCCAAGATTAACCGGGTGTTTTGGATTTCCTTCGATCTTGATGGCACGCCCTTGCATGGTTCGTACAATAATGCCACATCCCGCTGGACATTCCCGACAAGTGGTGGCGTAGTATGTACTTTGACCGTTGTAATTATATTCAGGCATCTGGGCATAAGGTTCCCGGGTAACATAACGGGATGCCGGACCACAACCGGTTAATACTGCCGTGGCAGCAGCGCCAGCGCTTGCTGCTTTCAAAAATTCACGGCGGGTAATCTTATTGGTCATATCTTTCTCCACTTTACAGCTTCTGCGCAGTTGTTTTATCGATGGCAGGTATCACAATCGGTTAATTTTGCCAGCTTAACTTCGTCATCAGCAGCTTTTTCGCGATGACAACTCAAACACCAGCCCATATTTTGCCCTGAACGGGCGACTGCAACTATTTCACGGCTGATCTCTCCATGGCAGGTTTCACAGTTCAAACTCGCAGCTATGTGAGGGCGATGGTTAAAGTAAACGAAATCGGGTTGGATGAATACGGGAACCCAGCGGATCTGTTCTCCGCTGGAGACATAATCCGCAAGTTTCTGTTGTTCGGCATTTTTAATGGGTATTTGCTGGTGGCACCCCCAGCATTTTGCGCTGGTTGGTAAACCCGCTGAAGCCTGTTTCCAGGCTCCCGGATGACAATAAAGACACTGAACTCCAAAACCCACATGAACTTCATGGTTAAATTGGATGGGCTGCGGAGGAGATTGCTGGGTTCGCCAGATGGCGTAGCCTGACCCACTTAGAAAAAGAATAAATATTACTCCTACACCAAGTAAAAATAATGGTTTTTTAATTATCACCCTTATACTATCGAGAAAATTAAATTTTTTCGGCCTATCCAGCATAATATCTCCTCACAACTAAAGAGAATAATTCATGAATTATTTCTTTCTTTTTAAAAGGGTAACCACCATAAATCCTACCAACACGAATCCAGCAATGAACGCCAACGAATATCCTGCAGCTCCGAAAAAAGCACCCAATCCAGTTAAGATCCCGGACCAAAGGTTAAAAGCAGGTCCACCAATATTTACTCCTGGAGTTGGGGTGATGTTCGAAGAAGGTCTGACTGACGCGATCTGACCACCGGAAGGGAGTGTCTGGACATATGCCAGGATATCACGTCCATCTTCAGCGCTCCACCCCAGATCATAGCCAATAGGCATATTTGTTCCAGCCACTCCAAACCTGGTTCGATGCAAGAACCGCCATGGATCACGATTTGCCACAGAACCCAAGTATTCATCAATTCCTTCTGTATGAAATATGATGAGCTTACCATCCTCGCCGTGACATGCGACACAAGTGGATTGAAACAAAAACTTACCATTTTCGAGGTTTTCATTTATCACTCTGAGCGAGATCGGGTCTATGAATTTTTGATCATTGATCGTCCCAAATTTAAGGAATGCTGCCACTTTCTTGAGATTGACATCATCCATGAATTTGGAAAAATCGTGGGCAGGATCTTTGCTGCCATTCAGATGATCAACGATCTCGCTTATACTCATATTAGCAGATAGAGCCATCACATTGGGGAAACCCGTCATATGAGAACCGGATCCATAAGCACCTTCCACTCCCAAATAATCCCAGCCATGACATTCCGAGCAACGCCAGGTATCCAACCCTGATCGGCTGTTCGTGGTTTGGCGTGACCAGATCGGCATATCTCCTGAGGGTTGTTCACCTTGCATGACCAGATACCATTTGTCATAAAGTCGAGCACCTTCAACGATATCAGTACCAGTTGGAGTTTCAGATTGTGCAGTCACCTGATTTACAGAAAAAATGAAAAGGGAGATAATAAAGACAGCAAAAAGCAAGCGGATGTAATTATTGGACTTCACTGGCATTTATCTCCTCCAATTTGCATAATCTTTGTGGGTCAATCAAATCGAAATTGTTATTTGATAAATTCTAATTCAAATTATACATGATTGCGCTAAATTATCCAATTATTATTTCCCAATTCACGTCCAAAAAGTACTTTATAATAAGATATGATTATGTGTCCCAAATACCACAGTCCCCCATCTCCTTTCCGTTAAAAATTAGGAGGACCATACCATGAAACATTATATAATTGTTGCAATCCTGGTTGTTATCTGTACCGTACTGGTTTATGCGGGTCTTAATAGTATAGGATTATTGCCAGTTCAGGCCAGCGCCCAGGCGGTTTCCATTGATAACCTTTTTCAGATTCATATCGGTCTCATTTCATTCCTTTTTTCCTTGATCGTCGTCATCCTGGTTTATAGCCTGATCGTCTTTCGTCGTAAAAAGGGAGAAACGGGGGATGGTGCCCATATTGAAGGGAATACTGCCCTGGAAATAACTTGGACTCTGATTCCTCTGCTAATCGTAATATTTTTGGCATATGTTGGAGCGTACTCGCTCGGGGAAGTGAGACGGATCGATATGACGGCATTGCAGGTCAAAGTAACTGCCGGCCAGTGGTACTGGCAATTCCAATACCCTGAATATGGCATCACATCAACAGAATTATACTTACCTGTAGATCGCCAGGTTGATTTTCAAATGAGCAGTACTGATGTCATCCATTCATTTTGGGTACCTGAATTCCGGGTAAAACAGGATATTGTTCCTGGCCAGGTGACTGAATTACGCATCACTCCCACGATGTTGGGAGATTTCAAGGTTCAGTGTGCTGAACTGTGCGGTGCTTCACATGCATATATGGAAGGCCTGGTAAGAGTTGTTGCACCCGACGATTTTGTCAATTGGATTGCAGGTCAGCAAGCGAATGTAGTTGTAGATCCTGTCTTGCAGGGTCAACAGTTGGTTCAACAATATGGTTGTATTACCTGTCATTCACTGGATGGATCTACAAAGATCGGACCGACATGGAAGGGATTGTACGAATCCACCGTCAAAGTGGATGATGGTACAACCCTTACAGCGGATGATATTTATTTGAAATCATCGATCCTGGAACCAAATCTTTATGTTGTCGAAGGCTTCCCATCCAACGTGATGCCTTCATTCAGTAAAATCCTTGATCAAACCCAGGTTGAATCCATTGTAGCGTTCATCGAAAGTTTGAAATGACGGAGGCAAGATGAAAAAATTCTTCTCACTCGGACTTGTCCGTGGACTCATTTGGCAAATAATTGGTACAGGTATTGGCGTTGGAATTGTGATCTTGATTAGAATCCTAATGGGACTTCCTCCCTGGAAAGCTGAACCAGCAACAGTTTTTGGAGCGCTTCTGGGAGTATTCTTCTTTCTGGCAGGAGTAGGTGCTTTTACAGACTGGTTCAAGATGGCGAAAGGCGAGGAAGTTGAGGAAATGCCCGATGAATCGCACCTGGGGGCAATGCGATATTTTGGGGTCTCCCTGGATCATAAAGTCATTGGGATCCAATACATGGTCTTTTCCATCATCCTGATGAGCGTTGGAGGCGTATTCGCACTCATCTTCCGGACTGAGCTGGCTGAAACCGGAATGCAGTTCCTCTCCTTGATCGAATACAACACATTGATGTCTTTGCACGGTATCGTGATGATCGTATCGATCCTGGTAGGCATAGCCGCGATCATGAATTACACAGTTCCTCTCCTTATCGGCGCCAGCGACATGGCTTTTCCCCGCCTGAATGCTTTTTCTTTCTGGGTTGGTGTTCCATCCGGGTTGGTCATCCTGTCCAGCCTGTTCCTGGGTGGTTTTGATACCGGCTGGACCGGTTATCCACCTTTATCGGTGCGTGCACCGCTGGGCATGCAAATGTTCTTTCTGGGGGTTGCCATGGTCGGGTTCACTTCCATCCTGGGATCGATCAATATCATTGCATCAATCATACGCTTACGGGCCAAAGGGATGAACCCCTTCCGGATGCCAATCTTCATCTGGGCTGCGATTGCAACTTCGATCATCAGCCTGACTGCCACACAATTGATCGGGCTTTCCTTTGAGATGGTCATGTTTCAGAGGTTATTCGGTATGGGTTTCTTTGATCCGGTAAAAGGTGGCAACCCCATCCTTTTCCAGCATTTATTCTGGTTCTATTCGCATCCTGCGGTTTATGTGTTTGTTTTGCCAGGATTAGGGATCATAAGTGAGCTTCTACCGGTGTTTGTCCGCAAACCCCTGTTTGGATACAAATGGGTAGCAATGTCATCTTTGGGAATTGCCATGGTGGGGTTCCTGGTTTGGGGTCATCATATGTTCACATCTGGAATGGCTGAATATCTGCGGGTACCATTTATGTACAGTACTTTGCTGGTAGCCATCCCGACAGGTGTAAAATTCTTTTCCTGGGTGGCGACCTTATGGAAAGGTAAAATCACTTTTCCTGTACCAATGCTTTTCGTTCTGGCTTCCATCGTTGTGTTTCTATTGGGAGGGTTAACTGGACCCCCAAATGCGACCATATCAACGGATCTCCATCTGCAGGATACATATTATATTGTTGGTCACTTCCATGATACTTTGTTCGGTGGATTTATGTTCCCATTCTTTGCTGCAGTCTACTTCTGGTTTCCTAAAATGACCGGGCGAAGGTTGAATGAAAAACTTGGCAAACTTCATTTCTGGCTGGTTACCCCGGCATTCTTTATGCTTTCACTCTGGATGATGCGGATCGGCTTGCTGGGGATGAGAAGAAGAATCGCAGATTATGACCCGGCTCTACAATTTCAATCCTTTCACCAGGTTATGACCATTGCTGGCTTCATCATTGCCCTGGGCGTCCTGGTCTTCATCATAAACCTGATCTGGAGTGCGAAGAAAGGTGAACCTGCACCAGGAAATATCTGGAACTCCCGCTCCCCCGAGTGGCAGGTTCCTTCCCCCATGCCCGTGCATAATTATGGCAGGCAATTTGAAGTCGTTGGAGAACCTTACGATTATGGACTTCCTGGTTCCACTTATGTCAAATTCGAGGGAGAATAACAACCATGGCCGAATCCAACTATAAATCAAACAAACTTATAGGGCTGGTGATTTTTGGACTCCTGGCATTCCTGACCCTGGTGGAATTCGGGCTGGCAATTTATTCTACTTCCTGGATATTGCTCACTCTTCTGGCGATCATTAAAGCCGGACTGGTCATGTACTATTACATGCACATCTATCGGTTATTTACCCCTGATAATGATACAAACCGTCACTCGTACGCATATAAATTGGTGACCAACCGCCTTGGGTTATGGCTGTTCATGTTATCAGATGCCTTCATTTTTGGCGGATTATTAATCTCCCGTTTTAATCTCATGGGATTAACCAGACCTGAGTTGAGCCAACCTCTTGGGCTGGCGGTAACATCCATTTTATTGGTGTCATCCTTTTTTGCCAATCGGGCTGAAACTTCCATGGGTAATGGAGATCGCAGGCAATTCATCATCAGCACCATCATCACAATTGTACTTGGATCTCTCTTTATCCTGGGAGTCCTTGGTGTCGAGTGGCAATTGGCTCCTTTCAAAGCCTCAGATGGTGTTCAAGGAGCCGTTTCCTACACCATGACTGGTTTTCATGTTTTTCATGTCTTCACAGGTGTGGTCTTCCTTGGAATAGTCTTACGAAATACCATGCATGGGCATTATTCACAAGAGAAACATTGGGCTGTAGAAGCTTCAGTTGTATACTGGCATTTTGTGGACGTAGTCTGGATCTTCTTTTATCCAGCTCTATATCTGATCGGAACCATTCATTAGATAAGAATTGATTGAGGAACCCAGGCACATCAATCTTTAATATTGCAACTTGCAATCAAACCAAATAGAAAAGGAGAGATCTATTTACATTTGGGAGTTGGGATGAATAGGAAGAATATAGTAATTGCACTATTATCGATTGTCTTGCTATCTGCGGCAACATTTCTTTTCCTAAAAACAGAAGGATCAAACAAACCAAAATTTAATGGTTCATTGATCGAACCTCCTGTACCTGCGGCAGATTTCACACTAACCGATCAGGATGGCCAATCATCCAGATTGAGCGATCTTCGTGGAAAATATTTATTGATATTCTTTGGGTTCACCTCCTGCACGGATGAATGTCCGGCAACAATGGCGATACTCAGCCAGGTTCGAAAAGGACTTGGTGAGAACGCAGATCAGACTCAAATTGTGTTCATCTCAACCGACCCGGCCAGGGATACACCTTCGGCTGTTAAAACATTTATTAATCGCTTTGATCCAACTTCAATTGGTTTCACAGGTTCAATTGCTGACCTCCAGCCAGTCTGGATGGAATATGGAGTCATGGTCCTGGATGGTGGTGAAACACATTCTGTAAGAGTATATATCGTTGATCCTGATGGAAATTGGCGTCTTACCTATGCACCGGCCTCAGACCCACAAGAGCTTATTGATGATATGGAATTACTGCTAAAAGGATATTGAAATTGAAATTAGCCTTTTTGGAGCGAATCGTTGGCTCGATGCTAGTTGGTCTGCTGATTGCTGCAATCGTAAGCGAAGTTGCCTTTCGAAGTATGGGAAATACGAGCAGCCGACCTCCTCAAACCATTAAACTAATTATCCCTGCCGGTGCATCTCAAAAAGTATCCAACGGGCAATCTGTTGTATCCGATGGCATGATCTTCATGATAGGCGACACCCTCGAGATTGTCAATCAGGATTCGAGCACCCACACTTTTGGACCTCTATTCATACCTCCCGGAACATCGGCCAGCTTGGATCTTAATACAATAGAAAGACTGGCATATTCCTGCTCTTTTGAACCCACTAAATATTTTGGTCTGGATGTGCGTGAAGGTTTAACGCTTGGAACCCGGATCAACGGGATCCTTTTAGCCGGGTTACCCATGGGACTTTTACTATCTGTTTACAGTGTGATCGCCTGGCCCTTTAAGAAACAAGACCCTGCCCCCCCTGCGAATTAGCATCCAGAGCGATCTCCAGAGTCATATTCATGTGTAAAACGATCAAATCTATGTTTTCCCGATCCTGGTTGTTTACCACCTGCCTGGTTTTTTTAGCAGTCCTACTCACGATCCGATTGGGTTTCTGGCAGTTGGACAGATTGGATCAGGTAAATACATTCAATTCTCACATTCTATCCGTCCAAACCATGCCGGACCTAAATTTATCCATGAATTTTGACAAAAACACCCTGACAGATATGGAATATAGATCAGTAACTGCAACAGGATTTTTCGATCTTGAAAAACAGGTGGTCATCCGCAATCAAGTCTGGGTCCAATCATGGGGAAATGAAATCGGTTATACATTATTGACACCCCTACTCCTTCCGAATGGACAGGCTGTTATGGTGCAACGTGGCTGGATACCCTTGACCTATGACAATTCGTTATCCTGGCACGATTTTGATCAACCTGGTGAAGTGACAGTACATGGGATAATACGTCTTCCTTTGGAAAAAGGTGAAATGGGTGGAGGCATTCCGGACCCAACATTGACCCCCGGTCAGGAAGGTTTATCTTTCTGGAATTATGTGAATCTAAAACGTATTCAACAACAATTGTCTTATGAGATACTTCCAATTTACATACAACAAGCACCGGTAACAGATGAAGAAACCCTTCCCTACAAAAGTATTCCAGCCATGGAATTAACAGATGGAGCTCACCTGGGGTATGCCTTGCAATGGTTCTTTTATTCACTTATTCTACTATTCGGGTATCCGATCTTCATCTGCAAACATTGATGGTGAAATTGGATCAATATTTCCCGAGGCGTAAATCTTGATTTAAAGAACAATATCATTCTGCTTATTAATCACTCCTAAAAAATTTTTAAATAAGATCAGAGATGGCTATCTTTTTGATAATAATTATTTTAAAGTATACTATTCAATATGCTTAGAAGCTTGTGTTTCAAATCAGCCGCAATTCTAATAATTTTGTTATCTTCCTGTTCTGTTTACAGTCCAGTCAATCTCTGGCAATCACCTGTTTTCAATAATACCAATGGCAGTGAAGCACATTCTCAGACCATGTCAAGCTCAAATCCGGCTATCCCAACATCAATTGAGACACAACTTCCCTCGCCAGCTGAAACCCAAATCTCCCTATCCTCAATTGAGCCTTCAGCAACGGTCGATGAGCGGCTACCTGCTGAGGATTGGCAAAATTGGCCGGTCGTGCCCCAGGTTTCTCCCTGGTTAAAAAAGGTTTATGCGCAGGGATTGGAAAATGGGAAGAACCCTCATTCCTTCTCAAAAATCGGCGATTGCCAGAACGTGGTATCTCTATTTCTTCCGTTCGATCTGCAACCATATTATCATCTGGGGGATGATTATTTCTACCTCATGCCTGTTATTGAGGAATTCTCCGGAAGCTGGATGCGTGAAAGTGCAGCAGTACGAGGAGGCTACAATGTAGCAACTGTTTTATCCCCTTTCGCTTATGATAAAGGAGAAGAATGTGGTACTGATGAATCTCCGATCGTATGCGAATTCCGGTTGAATAAACCCAGTATTGCTATCATTAGTATGGAAACCTGGACATCAAAACGACCTTCAGATGTATATGAAGGTTATTTAAGTCAGATCGTTGAATTTGTTTTGACCAATAATACGATACCGATCCTGGCAACCAAAGCAGATAATATAGAGGGTGACCAGAGTATTAACTTAGCAGTTGCCCGAGTAGCATATAAATATGATGTACCCATGTGGAATTTTTGGGCGGCTGTCCAATCGCTCCCTTCAAGGGGGTTGACTGAGGATAATTTTCATCTTACTGTAGGCAAGAATTACTTTGATGATCCGGTGGAAATGCAAAAAGCCTGGCCGGTTCGTAATCTGACAGCATTACAAGCAATCAATGCCGTCTGGCAGGCTGTGAAATAAAACTAATATCCAGAAAATTAGCCGTAATTGACCTTTTACAATTAAAATTTACTGGACTCAATATTTAGAATGATTCATACCTTAGAAATTCAATTCATTAGTTTCATTATAGTCATGCCATTTCTTGGAAGAGGAGATTAACATGAGGATTAATTTTGGTATGTGGAAGACTGCATTATCCACCCTAGTAAAAATGGACAGTAAAGAAGAATGGGATCAACTGGATGTGATCTCCAAATGGCTGATCGCAACCCGTTCCGGTGTCACGATTGTGACAATTTATTCGTGTTTGATCGCAGGATTAATGTCCTATCGCGATCAGACATTTGCCTTGATCCCCTGGTTGATCGTCACCTTGGGACTGTTTATCGCTCATGGGACTAATAACTTGCTTAATGATTATACGGACTTCTCGCGCGGTGTAGATTCGGATAATTATTTCCGAACTCAGTATGGGGTCCACCCCCTCTTTCAAAAATTTTGGACCAAGAAGCAACAATTAACCTGGTTTGCCATAAGTGGTGTGATTGCAACACTGACCGGTATCTATGCGTTAATAATTACAAATTTTTCACCTGTCATTATCGGTTTATTCCTTTTTGGAGCTGTGATTTTATTGCTCTATACGTGGCCGCTAAAACACATCGCTCTTGGTGAATTATTCATTTTTTTGATCTGGGGACCGATCATGGTCAGTGCTGTTTATCTGGTTCTCGGCAGAGGAGAGGCTGCCAATATTTGGCAAGTAGCCCTGGCTGGAGTTCCATTCGGACTCAGTGTTGTAAGCATAAACCTGGGGAAACACATTGATAAGTCCGCTGAAGATACCAAAAAACATGTCGGCACATTACCTGTAGTGATTGGCGAAAAAGCTGCCAGATATTTAAATATGTTCGTCCTTTTTATGATCTATGCTGTCATCATTTACCTGATCTTCGTTACCCACTTTTTTTCACCAATAATGTTGATTGTCTTATTGGTAGGTAAACGCTGGTTATATGCATTTGGCTCTTTGTTTAAGCCACGTCCATCAGAACCTCCTAAAGAATGGCCGGGTTGGCCAACCTGGTTCTCCGGTTTTGCTTTTTACCATAATCGTTTGTTTGGCGATTTGTTCTTGATCGGCTTATTATTGGATACCTTTATGCGCATCTTCGTTGGAAATTTCTGGCCGGTTGGTTAATAAAGAACAACTATCAAAATAAGTCCGACGATTTGTATACGATTTCGTCATGAAGATCGTTTTTCTGTTGACTTCCGGGATGATTCGTTTTATACTTTTGCTAGGAATAAATCACTTATGAATGTATTGGTGAGACATAATATCTGAGCATTTGGAAAGGCATGCCTGATTATTTGCATGCCTTTCTGCATTTTTTCAAAACAAAATTCAAATAATATACGGAGTTTGTGAGTGCATTCGGGTTATACCAGTATTCATTCATAAACACCCATCAAATTTAATGAATTTACAATTCATAACAAGGAGAGATAATATGGACTATGGAATGATCGGAAAGATCGAAAAAGCCAAGCGCTATGCCCAAGAAAGAAACCGCTTTATGTTCCAAGCGTTCACAGTATCGATCAAGGGAGAGAACAATCCCCACACAGTCAAATTTGCAGATAATCAATGGATTTGTGATTGTGACTTCTTCCAAACCCGGAATGTTTGTACTCATACGATGGCTCTCGAGGAAGTTTTGAAAGATATGCTACCTGTTCAACAACAGGCATAATTACAGTTGAAGGCGAGCAAAACAATCTACCCACATCTTTGGGTAGATTGTTTTATTACCCGATCATTCTTTCCATTTTTTCAGGTACAATCATACCCATGAAACCAATCTCCCGTCGTGATTTTTTAAAATTGAGCAGCCTGGCATTAGGTAGCCTTGCGTTCACGCCATTTTTCCCACAAATCACTGAATTTAATGATGTTGACCTGGTACGAGTTGGAACCAAGTCTGTAAGTGTTTATAGCAAACCTTATGATACTAGCGAGATTGTCACCACCTGGACCCAGGATGAGATCGTAAATATCTATGAAGTCATTACTGCTGAAACTCCTTCCTACAACCCGATCTGGTATCGGGTATGGGGAGGATACATGCATCGTGCTCACCTGCAACGTGTAAAAATAATCTACAATACTCCAGCTACCAAAGTTCTGGAGACCGGGCAACTTGGGGAGATCACTGTCCCATATTCACAAAGCATGGGCTTGTCCAATCAACAAAGATGGTCGCTTTCCAGCCGACTTTATTATGGTTCCGCTCATTGGATCATAGCCATCGTGGAGGGACCAGATAAACAACCGTGGTATCGCTTGAGAGATGAAATATATGATGGGTCGATTTACTATGCCCCTGCGATCCATATGCGGGTGATCCCCGATGAAGAATTAGCTCCCATCACTCCTGATGTTCCATTTGATAACAAAAAGATCGAAGTGAACTTGAGTACTCAAACATTGACATGCTTTGAAAATGACAATGTTGTCATGGAAACCAAGATCTCATCCGGTTTAAAAAGTCTTACACTGGCTGGAGGTATCCCCACAGCCACACCCACAGGTGAATTCAATATTCAGGGGAAGTATCCATCCAAACATATGGGAGATGGTCAATTAACTTCTGACCTTCAGGCTTACGAACTTGTGGGAGTCCCATGGAATTGTTTCTTTACTTCCCAGGGTCATGCCTTCCATGGGGCATACTGGCATGATAATTTCGGAATTCCAATGAGCCATGGTTGTATCAACATGCGTATAGAGGAAGCCAAATGGCTCTTCTTATGGGCAATGCCAATCTCCAAACCCGGTGAGGAGTCCAATCGAAATCGTGGCACCAGAATTCGTATATTTTAAATTGAAACTATGCCAACTCTAAATTGGCCTGAAAAGGCGCTTTCTCCTATACCAGATTTAAATTTTATTCTCAATGCAAGCATTTTTCCCGGGGGAGACTCATATCCATCCGGACTTTCTGAAAACCATCTGTACTTGGGTGACAATCTGAAAACAATGGCTGCACTCTTGCCGGATTATGCCGGGCGAATTGACTTGATCTATGCTGACCCACCTTTTTTTACCAATAAAATATTTTCAGCACGGATCGGCCGTGGAGAAGACTCGCGCGATCCTGCCAATTGGAAATTGGGCGATGGATATAATGATCACTGGGGGGATTTGGATGAATATCTGAGTTTTCTTTACCCCCGCCTTTACATGATGTACAAATTATTATCCCCAACCGGGAGCCTGTACTTGCACCTGGACTGGCATGCAGATTCTTATGCCAGGATCTTGTTGGATGAGATCTTTGGGAGTGATCGCCTTGTCAACCAAATTGCCTGGCTGTATCATGGCCCATCACCGATCCGGAATGCATTTAATCGCAAGCATGACACCATCTTCATTTATTCCAAGTCTAAGAACTATACCTTTAACTGTGACGCTGTCCGCGAACCTTATAATCCCAATACGCTTAAAACATTTGCTTCTTCCACAAAAGCTGGATTTGGTAAGGTACCAGACCTGGAACGTGGAAAAGTTCCTGAAGATTGGTGGTATTTTCCTGTTGTAGCCAGGTTGCATAATGAACGGACAGGTTATCCAACCCAGAAACCGGAAGCTCTCCTAGAACGGATAATTCTAGCTTCATCCAATCCTGGTGACCTTGTTGCTGATTTTTTTTGCGGCTCAGGGACAACTCCACTTGTTGCAAGCCGAATTGGCCGATCTTTTCTCGGTGCTGACGCAACATGGCGTGCAATTATTACAACTCGTGATCGACTCGTTAATCAGCCAGCAAGACCATTTAGCATTTGGAAGGCAGAAGATTTTAAAATTCCTCTTGAAAAAACGAATCTAAAAATAAAAATCACCGGATCAACCATAAACCTTATCGATCCACCTGAATTGAATTCTTGGGAAATTGATCCGGATTGGAATGGAAAGGAATTTAAGAGTGCTATTCAGGCAATTCGCCCGATCCGAAGTGGCACAATTCCCTTATCTTTAAATATTCCGACCCTTGGGAAAAAGATCAAGATACAGGCTGTTACGATCAGGGGCGGATCAATTGAAGCGGTTGTTGAAAAGAAAAACCAATAATCCCTTAAAATATCAAAGGTCCAATTGGTAGCCAACTCCGCGGATTGTCTTCAGAAATACCGGATGTTCTGGCAGTACTTCAAGAGCTCTTCGCAACCAGGAGATATGAACATCCAAAGTTCGGGTGTCTTCCGTATAATCCGTTTCCCAAACCCGTGAAAATAAGGAGTTCCGCTCAACTACTTCACCATGTTGCTGCATCAGGATCGACAACAAGGAGACAAGTCGAGGAGTCAGACGGGTCCGTTTTCCAAGACAGCGCACAATTCGACGATCAACATCCAACCGAATGGGACCTACGCGGAGTGTTTTATCGCTTTCGATCGGCAAAACGTGTTTCAGTCGATTTACCAATTTTTGTACTGTAAAAGGCAGATTTAAAACCACATCTGCATGTCCATTTTCGATTTCGACCCCTTCATCAACAATGAGAATGATCGGAATTTTTTCGGTTTCAGCTCGTAAGGATTGACAGATCCTGTTTCCGGTCGATCGTAAGGAAGCTGCAGCAACGATGATCGCATCGGGTAAAATTCCCGCCGCCAAACGATCCAAAGCTTCTTTTCCACTTGAAGCCTGCTCAACGTCAAATCCCTTCTTTCGAAGAGAAGTTGCAAAGACAGAATAATCAGACCGTCTACCTTCAATGATTAATAATGTTGCCGAGACAGTGTCAATTTTCAATGAATTCTTCCCTTTTAGATTTCTTTAACATTATACTCCAATGTTAAAGAAATCAAGGAAACCCAAAAGGACTAATTTCAGAATATAATCAATCATCCTATTTCAAAGGAAATTTTATGGACGCATCCAAGAAAATAATCCAAGCCCTCCCCGAACATGGTTGGTGTTTTGTTTGTGGTCAGAAGAACCCCAAAAGCATGGGCGTTATATGGAATTTAATGGAAGATCGATCCATCTTCTCAAGAGTTAAGTTGGACTTATCCCAACAAGGACCTCCAGGTTTTGCTCATGGAGGGGCATCTGCTGCATTACTCGATGAAGCCATGGGAAGTGCAGTTTGGTCTGCAGGGCACCAAGTAGTCTCTGTTAATTTACAAGTCAACTACAAAAAACCACTCCCTCTGGATGTCCCCATTAACATCAATGCAAGAATTGAGAGCATTGAAGGACGTGTTATAAATGCCAGTTCATCCATAAGTCTTGAAGATGGTACCATTCTCGTCACTGGCAGTGGTATATATGTGGAAGCACCAGATATTTTTGTAAATATATGGCAACATATTAATAATTCAAACTAAATAGTCTGCCCCCCTGTCAAGTCAAATGATAATGTTACCGAAGACAGATCGTTGGTTCAAATGATAATGTTACCGAATGTAGTCCACCTCCTTGAGCAATGTTTCGAAGATATTCACTGTTTCCGAGCGGTCCAGGATCGGTAAGGACAGGAGTTGAGCGATCAATTGGTCGATCTGTCTGCGAAGAACCAAAG
>Ga0172369_10000388_pt1 | contig 66284 bp, 48 predicted proteins | sample LakKiv25m_FD_114539 | JGI IMG/M metagenome (GOLD analysis project Ga0172369, IMG submission 114539) | Freshwater microbial communities from Kabuno Bay, South-Kivu, Congo - kab_022012_11.25m | ecosystem: Environmental > Aquatic > Freshwater > Lake | place: Democratic Republic of the Congo... | reverse complement strand
CGCGGTACCGTGGCCGATGGCGCCTACCTCGACCGGCTGAGGTCCCTCGTAGCCCTCGCGCGCTTCTCCGGCGCAGCGCGCTGGCTGCGCGCTTGTGGTTTCGCTTGGTAGCTTGCATCCTTGCACCACATCGGCTCGTGTGGCCGTTGTCGGCGTGCGGGGCAACGGCGGCCGGGATTCGCGGCGGGAACTGGAACAATGGCACCGATGCCGGTGCCTTTGCCCTGAACCTGAACAACGGTCCCTCGAACTGGAACAACAACATCGGGTTCCGATGCGCCGCCTCCAGCCGTGTTCGCAAGGCCAGATCGCGCCGGCTCAAGGGCTGGCGCGCCGCGCTTGAGGACGGCAGAGCCCGTGCGCCGCGCCTGCGCCGAGAAGAGCAGGGGAAGCAAGCAGTCCCGGTCGGCAGCCGCCCGAAAAGGGCGGCCCCGGCTGGGGCGCGGAGGCGGCGACGGAGACGTCCCACCAAGTGCTTGGTATTGCACTGGACCAAGGTAGGCCCAGCGCGCCGAGGCGGCGCGTCGGAATGCGGCATGGTTCCGCATGATGCGGAGCCCGAAACCATGACCACCCGGGAAGCCTACCGCCCGCCTACCGCCCGCAGCACTTCTTGTATTTCTTGCCACTGCCGCACGGGCACGGGTCGTTGCGGCCGACGCGGATCGGCGCGCGCACCGGCCAGGGCCGCGCCATGCGCGGCACGTCGTCCTGCAGCGAGTCCTGCCCAGAGAGCAGCAGTTGCAGGCGAGTCGGCTTGTCGTCCGCCAACTCCGCCACAAAATCGAGCGAGATCAACTGGTCCGAGAGCATGAACTCGCCCAGCCGCTCGAAGTCTTCGATGTCATCGACATCGACCGTGCTCAGGTTCATCACGGGTTGGCCGCGCACTTGGCCTCCCGACCACGCTGCGGCCAGGGAAAACGGCTCCTGGGTCTCTCCCACAACCGTCTCCAGCAGGCCGGCCAGCCCCGGGGCAAAGCGCCGCAAGTCCGGGTTCTTGCGCTGCGCCGCGGGAAAGTTGCGAAAAGCCGTGCGCAGAAAGCCGAACCCTTCCGGCGCGGTAGCTGGATCGCGCCACAGCGCATTCGCTAGAGAGTAGGCGGCTTCGACATCCTCAGGATCAATCTCGCACGCGCGGCGCCAGGGCGCGATCGCCTCCGGCAGTTTGCCGAAGCGTTCCAAGGCATTGCCAAGGCGGCGGAAGGCTTCGCCGCAGGGTGGCGCTCGCTGCGTGAGTTTGCGAAGATGATCAAGCGCTTGCGAAGGCCGTCGCATGGCGGTGCCGTCCCAGAGGTAGTTGAGCGCATGGATGACGCGACCGTCCTGCGATATCGGGCCGTCCGCTGCGATGCCGCGCAATCTCAAACCTAGCAATTCAAGTGTCTGCAACTTGTAGTCATCTTCCGTGCCGCACTTCTTGCACACAAAGACGCGCGATAGGACTACGCGATCCCAGTCGCCTGCGGGATCGCGATCCGGGGAGACGCAGGCCCAGTCGAAGTTCTCCCGCCGCTTCGTGCCGCACGCGTTGCAAGTGAGGTTGAGGCGCAAGGGCGGCGAGTCGCGGTCGATGGCCGCTTCGGGGTAGATGGGGCGCGAGCCGGCCATGGCGTTCCTTCGATGCGGTGGCGACACGTGGGACGATTGCCGTTCTCTGTGCGTCCGTCAAGTGCCCGGCTTCACGCACCGATTTCGGTGTTGCCACTGCCGTTGTCGTCGGATTCGCCTGGCATCGCGCTCCTAGACACCGTTGCGCAAAATCCGCGCACGACACGCAGAAGTGCTGGCGATTCTCTGGTTTGAGCGACGATCTCGGCCACGCACACGGCTTTGGCGGACGGGCCGAGGATGAGGTAGCTTTGCTCCGCAAAAGTCTCAGGGTCGTTAGCCGCATCTTCTGGGCGAATCCGGCTTTCAGCCGGATCGGGCTGCGGGTCCGCTACGCGGACTCGATGCTGCGCATCGACACTTCGTGCCTGCATCCCTTTCGCATCGGACGCCAGCGCTGGCAGCTTGCCTTGCCTCAACATCACTTCCGTTGCCGCATCCACCTGTAGCATCGGCAGCACCCGCCCCAGCGCGACCTCCACCGGCACGAGCGTCGCCAGCCTCTGCTCTTCCTCCATCCCTTCCAGTTCTTCCAGCGTCCACGCGTCGCGCACCTCAAAACTCGCGCCCGCCGTGCGTCGCAGTTCGATCACATGCGCCGCGCTGCCCAGCGCCTCGCCCAGATCGCGAGCCAGCGCGCGCACATAGAACCCCGAGCCGCACGTCACGCGCAGCCGCACATCCGCATCCTGAATCCCCAGCACTTCCACGGCGTGAAGTTGCACCGGCCGCGCCTCGCGCTCGACGATCTCGCCGCGCCGCACCCGCTCGTGGTCGCGCACGCCGTCCTGCTGCAACGCGCTGACCGCTGGCGGCACCTGCTGGATCCAACCCGGATGCGGCAAAGCAGCCGTCACGGTTTCTAGCGTCAAGACAGGCACATCCGCCGTGCGCACGACCGGACTCGCCGCATCGTCACTCAGCGTCGCCGTGCCAAAACGCACCGTCGTTTCATAGCTTTTCGGCGCATCCATCAACCAGCGCACGGCCTTGGTCGCTTCGCCAAAGCACAGCAGCAGCACGCCCGAAGCATCCGGATCCAATGTGCCCGCGTGCCCGGCTCGTTTCTCGTGCAGCAGGCGCGACGCCCGGTTCAGCGCGGTGCGCGACGTCATGCCCAGCGGCTTGTCGAGGCAAAGAACGCCGTGCACTTCCGCGGGCTTGCGCTTGGCCAACCTCTACTCCGGATCGGGCGACTTGGGGCGCGTGTCGGCGGCAAGGATCTCGGCCACCCGGTGCGCGCGCATCGCATCGCGATCGAAGTGAAAGGCAATCACCGTCTTTTTCTTCAGTTGCAGCGTCTCGCGCATCGTACGCCCGAGGAATCCCGCCGTCTGCTCCAGCATCGCCTCGATGGCCGGCGTCGTCTCGCCGCCATCCACGAGCACGTAGTTGATACGCAAATGCCCGAGATCACCAGACAAGTGCGAGGCGACTATCTTGACGTGCTGCGCCAGCGGGCTGCGCACCTCGTACGACAGGATGCGCGCTACCTCGTCGGTCATCAGCGATTCGAGGCGATCCGCGCGCGTAAATGTCGGTTGTCGTCGCATGTTCGAAAAACCAGTGCGAAGCACAAAATGGCGGGCCGGAAGGCCCGGAGACGCAAAGCCGGCGCTTTTGCGGGCGCCGCGTGATGACACTGCGGGCGCTGCGTGATCATACTGCAGTTTCTCGCTGCGGCCGCGCCGGCACCGTCGTCAGCTTGCGCGCCGTCTTCTTGAATTCATAGCATTCCAAGCGATCGTCGATGTTGATCTTGGCAAAGCCCTGCAGGCCGATGCCGCACTCGTAGCCGAGCGTGACCTCGCGGACGTCGTCTTTGAAGCGCTTGAGCGTCGCGATTTCGCCTTCCCACACCAGCTCCTTGCCGCGGAACAGGCGCATCTTGGCGCCGCGCTGGATGACGCCGTCGCTGACCATGCAGCCCGCGATGGTGCCGAGCTTGGGCACGCTGAAGGTCTGCCGCACTTCGGCGTGGCCGAGAATGACCTCTTCGATGATGGGCGTGAGCATGCCTTCCAAGAGGGCCGTCACGTCATCGATCGCGTCGTAGATCACGGAGTACTGCTTGATTTTCACGCCCAGATCGTCGGCCAGCCGTTTGCCCTTCGCTTCCGGCTTGACGTTGAAGGCGATGATGACCGCCTTGGACGCCGAAGCGAGGTGGATGTCGCTCTCCGTCACGCCGCCAACTGCCGAATGCAGCACGCGAACCTTGACCTCTTCGTGTTCGATCTTGGCCAGCGCGCTCTTCAGGGCCTCCGCCGAACCATGGACGTCTGCCTTGATGATGAGGTTGAGATCCTTGGTCTCTCCCGTTGCCATCGTCTCGAAAAGTTGGTCGAGCGTGCGCTTGGAGGTCTTGAGCAGCTCCTTTTCCCGCTGCTTTTCCGTGCGGTGCTCGACGATCGCCTTGGCCTTCTTCTCGTCGGCGACGACGTAGAATTCATCGCCAGCCGCGCTGACGGTCTCGAAACCGATGACTTCGACCGGCGTGGCAGGTCCGGCTTCATCGAGCGTGCGGCCGAGATCGTCCAACATTGCGCGAACACGGCCGTATTGCGAGCCAGACACGACATACTGACCGCGCTTCAAGGTGCCTTGCTGCACAAGCAGCGTCGCCACAGGTCCGCGGCCCTTCTCCAGACGCGACTCGATGACGAGACCCCGCGCGTCGCAATCCGCGCGCGCCTTGAGATCCATGATCTCGGACTGCAAAGCCAGCATTTCAAGCAACTTGTCGATGCCCTTGCCGGTCTTCGCCGACACCTCGCAGAACGTCGTGTCGCCGCCCCAGTCTTCAGACTGCACACCGTGATCCGCCAGTTCGCGGCGCACCTTGTCCAAATCCGCTCCCGGCTTGTCGATCTTGTTGACCGCCACGATGATCGGCACGTTCGCCGCCTTGGCGTGGTTGATCGCCTCGATCGTCTGCGGCATCACGCCGTCGTCCGCAGCCACCACGAGCACGATGACGTCCGTCGCCTTGGCGCCACGGGCACGCATCGCTGTGAACGCCTCGTGGCCCGGAGTATCGAGGAACACGACGCGGCCTTTGCCAGGAACATCGGCCACATACGCACCGATGTGCTGGGTGATGCCGCCGGCTTCGCGCGCGGCCGTATGTGTCTTGCGGATCGCGTCCAAGAGGCTCGTCTTGCCGTGGTCGACGTGGCCCATGACCGTGACGACAGGCGAGCGCTGCACTTCGCGCGCTGCGTCCTCCTGCGGTGCCACCAGGAACGAATCGAGATCGAAGCCGACGTTTTCCACCGTGAAGCCGAAATCGCCCGCGATGAGCTCCACCGTGTCGAGATCCAGCGCGTGGTTGATCGTCGCCATAATGCCGAGATCAAACAGCTTCTTGATGACTTCGGAGGCCTTGACTGACATCTGATGTGCGAGGTTCGCCACCGTGATCGTGTCTTCGATGCGCAAGTGCCGCTTTTCTTGCTTCGGCACCGACACTGGTGCGACGACCTTGCCGACCTTGCTGCGCTTCTTGCCGCGGCGGCGGTCTTCGGCGGACAGGACGCCAGTGTCGCGCCGGCGTTCATAGATCACCTTGCGTCCGCGACCTGCGCTCTCGCCGCGTGCGCCGGTGTCGGTGACGCGATCCGTCGGCAGCCGCACGCCACGCTCTGGCGCCAGGTCGGCGGCCGGCATGACGGTCGATTCCGTCGCGACCGGCTGCGGCTTGATGACCGGTTTGGGAATGTTGACCAGATACTCCGGCATCTTGGTACGAATCAGCCGCGGCGAGCGCGACGTGCCGGCCGAAGGCGACGGCGCCGTAATCGCGGCACCGATTTCAGAGATGCCAAGCACGGTTGTCTGAACCACGGGCTCGACGGCTGGTGCCGCGGCAGGCAATGCGGGAGCCTCCTCAACTGCGACAACGGCGGCTGCGGCTTCAGGTGGCGCCTCGATTACGACGGCGGCCGGCGCGGGTGGTGCGGTTTCGACCGGGACCGCCGCCGCCGGCTCTTCAGCGACAACCGCGGGAGCGGGCGCCACGACCGGCGGCGGTGTGGCGCGCAACTGCAACTCTGGTGGCGGTTCGAGATCTTCTGCCTTGGCACGGCGCAGGCGCGGGCGATCGTCGCGAAGGGTCGGCGTTGGCGTCGACGCCGCCGGAGCAGCGACAGCGGCGGGCGCAGCCACAGGCGCCACCGGCACCGGCGCCACCGGCGCGGCGACGACCACTGCGGCAACGGGTGCGGGCGCGGCCTCAGCCGCCTCCGTCTCGTCGGTGCGGATGCGGCGGCGCACGACGGTGCGGCCCGCAGAGTCGGCAGAGGCTGCGACGGGCTTCTCGACTGCGCGCGCAGGAGGAGCCACACGCGCAGCGGCAGCCGGAGCGAACATGCGTCGCAACCGGTCGGCCTGGGCAGCGTCGAGGCGGGAGATCGTGGACAAAAGCATGCCGTTTGCGCTCGCCTTGGCGACGAGATCGCGATCGGTCATGCCCAGTTCACGGGCGAGATCAGAAACTCGAAGGTTCGTTGCTACCGCCAAGATACGCACTCCGCCGCGTGGTCGCCCACGCTTACGCCCCGCGCAGTTGCTCGGCTTCTAGCCGGCCCTGCAAGGCTTCCCACACGCCAAGCTGCGCATCTTGCGCAGGATCGACGCCGCGTCGCTCCAACCCGTTCTGCCGCGCTGCCGCGAGCCGCGCCGCATGGTGTGCGACCTGCTCGAGCAATGATGCAGCCAGGCTGTCACCGCTCTTTTCGGCTCCGGTCAGGTGACCGGATGCCTTGCTCTTGCGCCCTGACGGCCGGCGCAACAGGATCTGCGCTGCGCGCCGGGCGCAAGGCAGGGTCGGGCACATGTGAGCGCCCTTTCCGGTAGCTATACCAACTCCGCGGTGCGGAGCAACTGGCCGTCCAGCCACACCGGTCACCTGAATCCTTTCGAGCGTCGTCACCAGATCCGCAGCCAGAATCGCGTCCCGGCTCGCCTCGTTCTGGCCTGTGTCGTGAACCGCGCCGCGCACAGCGTGCAGTCGTACCAGTAGGTGCACCGGCAGCCGCTGCCGGCAGCCGACGCAGGTCCGCAGACCCGCGTGCTTGCCGGTCATACCGGCGCCGCCTCCGTCCCCGGATCGCTGCCGAGGTCGAGATCACCGCCCAGATCCAAGTCCGGACTCGCTGCTTCCTGACCTGCGACGTCTGCCGAATCTGGACTCGGCGCCGGAGCTGCCAAGGCCGCGGCAGCCGCCTCGCGCGCCACGCGGGCATCCTCGTCACGGCGCTTCTTGACCTCGAACGCGATCTGCTGAATCTGCATCGCCATGTCCTCGGTCACGCCAGGAATGCCAGCGAGATCCTCGGTGTGCGCGTTGAGCAGGTTGTCCGGGCTGTGGTAGCCCAACTTGAACAGATAGCTGATCAGCGACTCGTCCAGACCCGGCACGACCGCCAGCGCCTCGCCGAGCATCCTTTTCATGTCCTCGATCTTGCCCTCGGACTGGATGTCGATCTTCCAGCCGACAAGCCGACTTGCCAGACGCACGTTCTGGCCGCGCCGGCCAATCGCCAGGCTCAGTTGGTCATCCGGCACGATGAGTTCGATGGTCTGGTTGTCCTCGTCGATCAAAACACGGCTGACTTCTGCCGGTTGGATAGCATTGCACACGAACTTGGCGATGTCCGGGCTCCATGGAACGATGTCGATCTTCTCGCCGCGCAGCTCCTGCACAACTGCTTGAACGCGGGAGCCTTTCATGCCCACGCAAGCGCCGACGGGATCGACATCGGAGTCCTTCGACGCCACCGCGATCTTCGCGCGCTCGCCCGGTTCACGGGCCACGGCCATGATCTTGACAATTCCTTCATAAATTTCTGGCACTTCCAGTTCAAACAGCTTCTCGATCAGGCGCGCATCCGTCCGGCTCAGCACGATCTGCGGCCCGCGCGCATCCCGGCGAATTTCCTTCACATACGCCTGCACGCGGTCGCCAGCCCGGTAGCTCTCACGGAACATCTGCTCGCGCATCGGCAGCACCGCTTCGGCGCGGCCCAGGTCGACGATCACGTTGCCGCGCTCAAAGCGACGCGTGATGCCCGTGACCAGTTCGCCTTTGCGATCCTTGTATTCGTTGAACACGACATCGCGCTCGGCGTCGCGCACGCGCTGCATGATGACCTGCTTGGCGGTCATGGCGGCAATGCGGCCGAACTGCTGGCGCGCGGTGCGAATCCCCAGAATGTCTCCGTACTTGCGATCCTCTTCCTCGGCGCTGACGCGGTCCTTGTCGAGGTAGAAGATCTGAAAGCCCAGTTCGTCTCCCGCCTGCACCTCAGGATCGATGATTTGCGCAGTCGCCAACGGCAGTTCGCGCTCGTGATTGGTGACCGCACCGTCGTCGACGACCACCATGTACAGCATGAGCTCGACCTGGCCGATCTCCTCGTTGTACTTGGCTTCCAGCTCGCGGCTATGGCCGAACGTCTTCTTGGCTGCCGACAAGATGCCTTGTTCCAAAGCTTCGACCAGCAGTGCCCGGTCGATGCTCTTTTCCTTCGACACCTGATCGATGATCTGGTTGAGGTTGCCGATCATCGCGATCACGCTCCTTCCTTGAGCCCGCGCCCGTGTCCGGCCCCTTGCCGGCTCTCCGCATGCGCGCGGGATGCTTGTCTACTTCGGGCCGAGCGGCTCGAACGTCAGTCTACTTCGCCTCTTGGCTGTCTTCTCGTGTTGCTTCGATGTCCTGCGCCGATTCTTGCGCCAGCTTCTTGCCCAGCGACTGCCACTCTTCGATCGTCGGGTCCAGGCGCGCCTTGACGATGTCCGCCACCGCAATCTCGCGCACCGACGCCTTGCCCGAGCGCAGCACGAGCACACCATGATCGCACCATTGGATGACGCCAATCACACTCGCCTTCGTCGCGCCTTCGCCCAGGGTGACGCGCGCCGTCATCCCGGAAAAGCGCCGGAAGTCCGCTTCGTGGCGGAGGATGCGGTTCATCCCCGGGCTCGACACCTCCAACGTGAATTCGCCTGGCACCGGGTCGACTTCGTCGAGCAGCGCGCTCAAACGGCGCGACACCAAAGCGCAATCCTCCAGGCTGATGATGCCCTTGCCCGACCAGCGATCGATCTGCACCTGCACGGTCAACCCCAGCGGCGCACCCGGCACGGCGCGTAGCGCGATCGGTTCGAAGCCAGCCGCCTCGATCGCCGGACACAACAGCGCGGAAAGCTTCGCCTGCAAAGCTGTCGTCGCACCGTTCGCTGCCGCCAGTTGTGGGTCCTTTGCCGCCATCTTCATCCCGAACACGTCTCTGCGTCCCTTTCGCTCCTCTGCCGTCCAGGCCTTGGCCCGGAACCCAGCCCGCCGCGTCCCGCGGGGGGCGCGCGTGCCGACATCAGCCTGGGCCAATGGAGGCGCCTGCCGTGCAGGGGGGCGGGCCGCCACGAGAGTGGGGCGGCCGCGTTCGCGCGCCGTGCACGTGCGCCTCGCCCGTCTGCTCCAGCGCGACACCAAAGCGGCGGCGCAAACGCGGACGTGAAGCACTCCGGAGGCGGCACCCGGGATCGAACCGGGGATGGAGGATTTGCAGTCCTCTGCCTTACCACTTGGCCATGCCGCCGAAGGCGCGTAAGGATTACCCAAGTGAGGTGCGCAGGTCAAGTGCTTCGCGCGGCTTTGCCCTACAAGGAACTGCCGTCGATGCGAAAGGCGCCGCCTGCGCGGTCATCGCGGCGCAAGCTGAGCGGCGGCGGCATCCGCTTTTCTGCCTTCAGGAAGACCTTCACGGACTCGGTGTGTTCCGTGATCGCATCCGGCACCATCTGCACGATCTTGAAGCTCGCTGGATCGCCGGAAATCTGCAGGTACTGGGCAAAGCGTCCTGCAAGTGGCTGCCACTTATATGAATTCAGCTCCCGATCCAAGAGCGGCGTGCCCTTGCGCAGCGAATGGACCAGATCGCGAAAGCGCTCGAACCGCGACTCTCCCTCCACGTCGCTTTCGGGCGCGAGGGCCACTGCAAACAGCGCGTGCAGGAGCGTATGCACCTCGGCGAGTGGGTCGTGAGCCATGCGCTCTGGCGGCTGGATCGCTGCTGCGGACGACCCGGCCATGGCATCCGGCGCGATCGGTTCGGGCGACACTCGCTGCTCCAGCGCAGTCAATCGCGCTGTCAGGTCAGCCACTTGCGCAGCGAGGGATGCCAGCGTGACGGCGCCCTCCACGACGACTTCTGTCTTTGCAGCAGTGGCTTTGCGGGCCATGACGGCTCCTCGTTCGGGCGGTACAGGCGGGTTCAACGAGCCGCAGCAACGGGCTGGCGTGCCAGGCAGGTCAGGTAGTCTGCGGCGCGCAACATTTGGAAATCTGGATGAATCTGCGGCTTTGGCTCATGCTTTGCAATCTTCTCGGCCTGCCCGCCCGCGTCCACGCACCGCTGCAGCGACGGCAGCATCGGCAGGAACGGCGACTTGGCCGCGCTCTCGATCGGGACCAAGTGATTGTTCAGGTTTTCCTCTCGGAATCCCACCGGAATCTTTCCATCCGCTTCCGGCGCCGCGACAACATCCGGCGTCACACCAACGACCTGGATCGTCGTGCCATTCGGCGCGTAGTACCGCGCCACCGTCAGCTTGATGTAGTAGTCCTGGTGCAGCGCGGGCTCGAACAGCGTCTGCACCGACGCCTTGCCGAAGGTCCGCAGCCCGACCACGAGGCCGCGCGCGTTGTCCTGGATTGCAGAAGCCACGATTTCCGAAGCAGAAGCGGATGAATCGTTGACCAGCACCACCATCGGCATGCGGTAGTCGCTGCTCGAAGCGGTCGCGTCGTGCACTTCCTCCGTGCGCTTGCGGCTTTTCACACTGACGATGCGGCCCTGAGACAAGAACATGTCGGCGATTTCGATGGCCTTGTTGAGCAACCCACCTGAATTATTGCGCAAATCCAGAATCAGGCCGCTCAGCTGACCGCCCGGTGCCTCCTTGCGCAGCTTCTCGATCATGTCGCGCAAGTCGCGCGTCGAGTGCGGAATGAAGCCATTCATCTTGATGTGCGCCACGCCCGGATACTCCGGCACCAGCTTGCCGTCGACGTTCTTGATGTCGATCGCCTCGCGCACAATGCTGTATTCTTTGGGTTCCGGCTCCGCTTCGCGCGTGATGGTCAGCACGACCTTGGTCTGCTTGGGACCCCGAATCAGCTTGACGACCTTGCCCAGCATCCAGCCAGACACGTCCACGCCGTCAACTTTGTGAATGACATCGCCAGCTTTCACGCCAGAACGCCACGCTGGGCGACCTTCCATCGGGTTCTCGACGATCGTCTGATCATCGCGCTGCGTCAGCACCGCGCCGATGCCTTCGAACGAATTGTCCTGCGTCTGCCGCGTCGACTCGTCCCACGCCGCCCGCGCGATCACGGCGGAATGCGGGTCGAGCGCATACAAGTAGCCCGAAGCCGCCGCCAGCCAGGCGCGGTTCAGGTCCGGCGGCAGGCGCTTGTCGTCGTCAGCCTTCAATTTTGCGGCCTTTTGCGCAGCGTCGGCCTTTGGCTCTGGCTTCGGGGTCTTCTCCGCCTTTGCTGCCGCCTTTGCGGCCGCGACCTTGGCTGGATTCTTGGCCTGCCACGCGCGAATGTTCTGCTGCGCGTACGTCATGACGCACTCGAACTGTTGACGGCCAAAGGGGATATTCTTCCACGCCTCGTTGTATGCGAGGTTGCGTGCCTTCTGCCGGTCGCGCAGCACCTGAACTTCCTCGTTGCTCAGGCGGTGACCGCGCTTCTGCGTGCGGTGGGCCTTGAGGTAGTCATCAGCGGGCAGGTGGTGCAGCACCACGTCGGCCATCACTGCGCCGGAACAGGCAAAGGGATCGGTCTTGCCGTCCAAGCGACCTTCCTCCTCGGGAATCCCCTTGCGCGCGGCAAAGAAGGTGGAAGGCAGCAGTTCCTCAGAGGGTTCGAGTGACATCAGGGCGAAATTCGCTGCCTCGATCCAAGGCCGCTTTTTGTCCACGGCGCCATCGATATAGTACGTCGCCACGTAGTCGAGGACTTCGTCGAAGTTCGCGACATCGAACTGGACATTCTTCCAGTGGTCCGTGTCCGAATCCTCGCCCTCGTCGTCATCCTCCGAAACCGTGTTGGCGGCGCTGCGTGTTCCGGTCGTCTCGCCAGGTGCGGCGGCAGGAGCTCCGGTCGGACGCTCCGAGTCCGCTTCGTCCTCATCGTCCATGAAAGGCGGCGGCGTCGGCGCTTGAGCCGCGCCCGCGCCGGCAGGGGCGACGGCCGCGGCACGCGCGGCGGATGCCTGACTCTGGTCGGTGACCGGCTTGCGCCGGCACGACGTATTCCCCAGCAACGCGGCCGCGAGCAGCAGGGGCAGCCAACGCACCGGACATCTCCACATCATCGCCATCTCCGCGGCCAGGCCGGTCGCCGGACTTCCAGGTCGCTGTTTACGCCTTTGGTCATGTTCCAAGGGTGCCAGCACCCACATCGCGGCGCAAGTTCCGGGTTTCTCCGTCAGCTAGCACCTCGTTCAGCGTCCTCACGTTAGGCGTCGGCCGAGCCAGCCGAGCGCGAAGCCCACGCACCCGCCGGATGCTCGCGAGCGCTGCCTGTCGCAACTGCGGCTCGTCCGCACGGGCCAGCACGTCTTGCGCAGCAACCAAAGCCTGCTCCAGCACTTCACGTTTTCTGCACACCAAGAAGAGGTTCACGCCCGCTCGCAATCCGGCCCGCACGCAGGCTCCCGGCTCCAACACTTTTGCGACGCCCTGCATTTCCAGGTCGTCGCTGACAATGACGCCCGAGAAGCCACATTCGGTTCGCAGCAACGGTTCCAAAATCGCGGTCGACAACGTCGCCGGCCACTGCGCATCGAGGGCCGGAAACAACACGTGTGCCGTCATGACAAGGCGCATCTGGTCGGCAACTGCTCGAAAGGGAAGAAGTTCAACGCGGCGCAGGCGTTCGAGATCGTGGCTCAGGACGGGCAAGTCGACGTGGCTGTCCGCGTCCGTGTCGCCGTGCCCGGGAAAGTGCTTGCCGCAGCCCAGCACGCCCGCGTCCTGCATTCCGGCCAGCAGTGCACGGGCCATCGCCGCCACGACTTCCGGTTCGCGCGAGAAGGAGCGGTTGCCGATGATCGGATTGAGGGGATTCGTGTCGACATCCAGCACGGGCGCATAGTTGACATTGAACCCAGCAGCGAGGCACTCGCGGCCGAGTTGACGCCCCACGCGCCTGGCGAGGTCGAGGTCGCCGCGTTCGCCGATGGTCCGCATCGGAGGCAACTCCGTGAACGGTCTGCGGAGTCGTGCGACGAGTCCGCCTTCCTGATCGACCGAGCAGAGCACCGGCAGCGCATCGTCGCTACGCCGGGCACCTGCGGCGTGCACGGCTCGGGTGTGGGCGGCCAGCGCCTCAAGCTCGACCGAACCGTCGGGATGATGAAGCAGATTGCGCTTGAACAGGATGACGCCGGTCAGGCCGTCGGACAGCATCGCGTCGTAATCTGGAGGCAGCCCCGTACCTTCGTAGCCGGCGACAAACAGTTCCAGGGCCAGAGACCGCGCATCAGCGGCGCCGAGCGCCTCGCCCGCTTCAGCGCGCAGCAGGGGATCGGTCCAAGCGGACATGGGCGGGCTCCGAGGGTGACACGGTGGCAAGGACGACGTGCAGTCCGGCGTGAGGCGTTCTTCGGCGTTCTCGCTGCGCACGCCTCGGGGCGACGGCGACAATGCGTTGGCGCATTCGTCAGTTGCTGCACTTCTCCAGCAGGGACTGGATCGGCTGCGCGTCGCCCGCGTCCGGATAGCGATCGAGGTACGCCTTGGCCGCCTGCGCGCACTGGCCCTTGTCGCCCTTCTGGAAGAAGATGCGCGCAAGCTGTCCGTAACCCTTGCCGTTTCCTGCCTTCACCGCTTGTTTGAAGAGGCTGACTGCTTCGTCCGAATGACCCGCCAGCATCGCGTCGCGCCCTTCCTTGTAGAGATCAGCGCCCGATTTCTTGGCCTCCACGGGTGCAGGAGCCGGAGCCGGCTTGGGTTCAGGCTTTGGTTCCGGCTTTGGCTCGGGCTTGGGTTCGGCCTTGGGTTGCGCAGCCTCAGGCTTGCTCCTTTCGCGAACAGGCGCCTTGGCTTCGGGCTTGGGCGCAACGCGCGGCGCCGGTTCAGGCTCGCGCATCTTGGGCTTGTGCTGCGCTTCACTCGCCGCAGCCTTGCTCTTGGCGATGATGGCGTCCGCGACCTCCAGCAGAGAACTGCCTTCGCGGAGCTTGGCTTTGATCTCGGTCGCCGCCGCCCCTGCAGCCTGCGGATTCGACGCGAGGTTGGCATTTGCGTCTGCCAGCGCCTTCTTGTAGCCGATCTCCTGCTCGATCTGGTGCGCCGCCGCGCCGAGCGGTGCATTGCCGGCGTGCTCCGCTTGAGCCGCCTTCACGACTGCCAGCGCATCGTCCAGCATGCCGCCCTGTTGCAGCTTGTCTGCCTGACGCAAGGCTTCCTCTGGCGTGGCGCCCTTCTCAGCCTCCGGCTGCGGCGCTGCGGCGGCCTCTTGAGGCGCCGGCGACACGGCTGCCTGACCGCTCGAACCGTTGGCCGGCGGCGCCTTGTCGCCGCGCGTCAGCAGGAACACGAGGGCGCCGCCGGCAATGGCCACGACGGCGCCAACGACTGCCAGGATCAGGCCAATCGGTGCCTTCGCCTTGGGCGCGGCGCCATCGGTCGAGGACAACGCTGGCGCGCGCGCGCCCGCCGCCAGGAAGCGCAGTGCGACGTGACCCAACTCGACCCGATCGCCGCTCGCAATGTCGCACTTCGAGTACGGCTCACCATTGACTTTCAGCCCGTTGGCCGACCCCAGGTCCAGGATCTGCCACGTGCCGTCCGGCTGTCGCGTCAAGCGCGCATGTTCCTTGGAAATCGATCGGTGGTCGATGACCAGATCCGCATTTTCTCGCACCCGTCCGACCACCGTCGGTGTGCGCGTGATGCGCAGTTCCAGGCCGCGCATGTTCTCACTCTCGACGACCAGACGCGGCTGTGCCGCCTCGGGAATCGCGATGGCGTTGCCCGCCGCCTCGGGCTTGAGTGCTGCGGCAAGATCCGAGAGGTTGACCACGGCCGTCGCGTTGTCCGGGCTGCGGGCCTTGCCGGCTGTGGGTGCCGCCGGAGCTGCCTCGCTGTCGACCAAGGCATTGTCGCGCTTCTTGTTCTCGTCCGACACGAGCTCCAGGACGTAGTCACCGACCTGCAGGACGTCACCTTCGATCACTTCGGCGCGCTCGCGCAAAAGCAGGTTGTTGAAGCGGGTGCCGTAGGTCGCCTGAATGTTCTCGACGAACACATGGCCGCCGCGCGTCGTCAACACAGCGTGCTGTCGCGAGACATTGCGATCCGACAGGCAGATTGAGTTGGCCTCGTCGCGTCCAATGCTCAACTCACCGTCCGCGAGCGGAACGTAGGTGGCGCGACCTTCGTTATCCTGGATCGACAGCTTCAGCATGGGACCTTTGGCTCAAGGACAGTCGGCTGGGTGACGGGCGCATTCTGCTGCGGACTGTTCGTTCTGCCGCATCCTGCAGGCAACGCGACACCGTGTACACCATCGTTGCGCCGCCTGCGTGTGCGCTTCAGGCATTGCAGACCTGGAACGCCTCGAAGATGCTAGCACGCAGGTGCCAACCCGACAAGAATTGGCCCCATGGGGTTCTCAGACCCCAGCGAGCCGTGGAAAACACCATGCCGATGCGCCAGACAGACCCGATCGGCTTTGCGCTCAGTCCGGCTGGCGTCGAGGTGCGCGCGCGTGCCTGCACCCCGTCGGCCCGGGTGCGCGTCGGCCTCTTGATGAATCCGCGCGCACGTCGTCTGGGTCGCGCCGGGGAGCGCGAGGCCCTAGCGGCGCTGCTGCCGCAAGCCCATGCCGTCGTCGAAACTCCGGATCTCGCCTCGGTTCGCCGCGCCTTGTCGACGCTCCTTTGCGTCCGGGGCGCGAATGTGCTCGCAGTCGCTGGCGGCGATGGCACGGTCCACCATGCGGTCAATGCGCTTATCGAGCTGAGCCGCGAGGCCGAACACCTGACCGGCCAGCGCCCGCCCTTGCCGCGTCTGCTGATCCTGAACGGTGGCACGCTCAACATCGTGGGGCGCACGATCGCCATCCACGGCCCGCCGCGCTCGACATTGCAGCGTTTCTTGCGCTATTTCGACGCGATTCCCCTCTCGCGTCTGCCCGCGCGCCGGCTGCCTCTGCTCGAAGTGCGCTGGGGTGATACCGCTGCCTTTGCACCGCGTTTCGGCTTTGTCTTTGGCTCGGAGGCAGCGTTCCATGCGATCGAACTCTACGGCCGATTTGGTGCCGGCTACCTCGGTCTATCCCGTTTTCTCTACGAATTCTCCTTTGGCGCACTGGTTGGCAGTGATCTGTGGCGCAACGAAAGCTGGAAGCTGGGGCCGTTCCAGACGCCGCTCGTCATCGATGGTGAGCGCTTTGTCCCCTACTCCGGTGCGGTGGCATCGACAGTCGACTTGACGTTGATCATCGCCGCGATCCGCACGATTCGCAGGCCTTTGCTGGAGCCGGGTTTCGCCGCCCGCATCATCGTCGAGACGGATGCCGCGCGACTGGTGCGGCTGTTGCCTGCCCTGATGACGGAGCGACAAGCGCCGGGTGTCTGGGACTTCCCGCGCGCCGAGCGCATGGACCTGTTCGGTCCTTTCACATTGGATGGCGAGTGCTTCAGCGAACCTGCGTTCGGTGCCGAGCGGTTGCCGCTGAGCGTGACCAGGAGCGAGGAGCGGCTGCACGCCGTGCCGGGCGATTTCAGTGCGGAGCAGTGGTAGCGCGGTAGCGCGGCCTTGTACCTTGCAGAGCCGGGCGGCAGACGATACGCTTGACCGCCTGCGCCGTGCCAGAGTGTCTGATTCCTTGCGGAATCCAGAGGCCGGATTCAAGATGGACCGTCCCGTCCACGACACGCAGGATCCGCAGCAGCGAAGGGAGAGTCATGAGCCGCAGCACCACCAGGAATCTCGCCTGGATCGCCATTACTGCGCTGGCCTGGGGCGCTGCCTGCTCGACCGCGACGGGCGGGGCGGACGTCCAGGTCGGTCAGGTCAAGGACGATGTTCCGGACATCGACCCAATCGACGCGGATGCTGGCCAACCGCTGGCTGACGCGGCGGAGGACGGCGGCGGTGCCGACACGCAGGGCCAGGACGCCAGCGGGGCGACCGATGGACTCGGCACTGGGGACGGCGGTGGGCAAGACATCGCCCTCGACATTCCCAAGACCGGCGATACGAGCGTAGGGCCGGGTGAGCAGAAAGAATTGCTTGTCAAGATCTTGGGGCCATCCGGTCGCGAATGGGCGCAGAGCGAAGGCGCCATCACCCAACTCTCGGGCGTCGCCTTCGGCGGAGCGGAGACGATCGCGTGGACGTCGAGCAGCGGCAAGACCGGCACGATCACGCCCAACACGTATTGGCTCAGCGGCATCATCGAGTTGACCCTGGGCGACAACACCTTGACCGTCACCGCCACCAAGGGCGACCAGTCGGTGACCGATCAGGTTCACATCGTCTACAACCCACTGTTTTCATTTGAAGGTCCACCCGACATCTCGCCCAGCGTCGTGTTCGTCAACGAGACCTCGACGCTGGTGGTGCAAGTGTCCATGCCGGCGGCGGCGCTCGGCAGCGATGGCACGAGTGTGGTCGATCCGACGTCCATCAAGTTCATCGAGGTCAATCAGGATGGGAGTTTCGTAAGCGAAAAAGCGACATTGCTCGACAGCGGCCAGGGCAGCAACTGTGACGATGTCAAGGGCGACAGCGTCTACTCGACTTGTGTGGGATTCACACCGAACGAGGCCAAGACGGTCTGCTTTCGCGTCAGGTCGGCGGTCAACATCGCCGGCAAGAAGTATGACGCGCTCTCGCCGGTCGTATGCGTCGACGTCGTGGCGCGCTTTTCCAAGACGGAATGCAATGCCATCGTCGCGCTGCAGAAAAAGGTCAAGACCGACTATGCCGCGGTCCTGGCCGCGTCGGGTTCGACGGCGACGGCGCAGGTGGCGGCCATCGAGGCACTCAAAATGGATCCCTCCGTGGCCGAGGCAGGGCCTGCCAGCGCCAATGGCTACGGTGTGTGGGTGCGCTACAAAACCGGCCGCCTCGGTGCGCTCAGCCTCGCACCGGCAGGCAACCGCAGCGGCGGTGGCGCGCCGCAGGACGCTGGCGCCGCACTGCCCACCTACAGCGTGGGCACGCGCCGCGCTTTGGCCCTGGCGCCTTTCAACAGTGAATTCAAGGTTGAAGGGGCCGGAGACGAGGCCGAGCAAGCCGGTCTGGCGCTCAAGGCCAAGCAATGCCCGCCCTTTGCCGTGGACGTGGCGACCGGCACCAACGCGCGCCTCAAGTGGTACCGCGAAATGTCGACGTATGGCCTGGTCGCCATCAGCGGCCACGGCGACGTGCTCTTTGAAGGCATGGACACCGAAGCCAAGAAGGCCCTGCACTGGGAACACCTTGGTGCCCAGGAAGTGCTCTGGAGCGGAGAACCTGTTGATTGTGCTGCGCTTTCCGGTCAGACCGGCAAGTGCAAGCAGGATGGCAGTGGCTGCCCCACCGGCGAGACCTGCGTCAAGACTTCGCTGCAAGGCGGCGTCTGCATCGATCACACGCAGGGCGACATCATGATGGGCCGCGCCATCATCGGCGACTCGACCTACGGTCTGGTGCCTTCGTTCATCCAACGCCACACACCGGAACCGTTCCCGGCTTCCATCGTCTATCTCGGCAGTTGCCGCAGCATGTACAACGCCTCTCTCGCCGTGCAGTTGTGGGGCAACGGCGTCGCCGCGGTCGTCGGCTACTCCGATTACGTGACCAACGCCTTTGCCTACCAACAAGGCTGGAAGTTCTTCGATTCCCTGATCAATCTCGGGCAAAGCGCTTTGCAGTCCATGTCGGTCGCGCAAGAGGATCCGCTGTATCCAGGGTCACACATGCGCCTCCTGGGCAGCAGCGGCAAGGCCAACGTCAACGACGCCTCGCTGATCAACCCCAGTTGGGACCTCGGAAAATTGACCGGTTGGAGCAAAGCTGGCGATGGCCGCGTCGTCACCCGCCTTGGTGTGACGATTCCGGTCGCCGGCAAGTACATGGGCATCATTTCGACTGGCCTCGGGTTCACGGCGCAGAACGGCTCCCTCTCACAGCCCTTCTGCATCCCCGCCGCCAAAACGGACATGTGCTTTTTCTGGAAGTTCTACAGCGAGGAGTTCATTGAGTATTGTGGCTCATCGTTCATGGACCGCTTCACCACGACGCTGCAGACGGATTCCGGCAAGAAGACGCTCACCGACGTGTGGGTCGACCAGTTGTGCCCCTACGATTGCGGCGGCACGTCGCCGTGCGAGCCGGGATCCAGCTCGTGCAAGTGCGGACAACAATGGAAGACTTTGAGCCAGGCTGATGTCGGCTTTGACGTGGGTGGCGTATTCATGACGCCGTGGCAGAAGACCTGCCAGGACATCACGTCCCTGGCGGGCAGCGGCAAGAAGGTCGATCTCAAGTTCTTCGCAACGGATGTGGGCGATTCGGTCTTTGACACCGTGATCCTGATCGACGAGGTCACGGTCCAGTAAGTTATTGGAATTACTTAAGACATTTGAAAGGTATGCGGATGCGCAAGCTTCTCTCATGGTCGCTTCTGGCGTTGCTGGCCGCGTGCGCCTCTCCTGCGCAGGGTGGCAACTCGTCGGCGAATGATAGCGAACAAGGGGTCGATGCTGAGGGCGATGACGCGACCGGCACGGACATCTTATCGGTCCCGGATTCCCATGCGGACACCTCGGCCGCCGATGGTGCCAAAGCCGATGCGCCCGAGACTGCTGACACTGCGGCTACCGACGCCACGCCGGCCGCCGATGCGACGGGGTCCAGCGTCGTCCTGACGTTCGCCATCGACGACAGCGCCAACAAAACGTTCGCGGACGGCGACATGCGCTGGACCGGCTCCTTTTCCTGGGACAGTGCGAGCAATTCCATCGCGTATGCATCCTCCTGGCTGCCCACCGATGGCCCGTATCCGCCGCTCTATGACGACGGCCCACTGGCCAAGGGCGGGCACGAACAGGAAGGCGCCAAGGCGGGAGACCACATCTTCTCGACGGCGGTGAAGTTCCACACCGATGCGGACACGACGTTCGAATACGGGGCCCTCAACGAGTTGGATCACTGGATGTGGCTGGGACCCAATGGCAAAGTGACCGTGCCCAAGGGCGCAAACGGCGCGATCACGGTGCCGGGTATGACGCTGAAGAAATTCGGCACAGTGGATGTCAAGCTGCAGCTCGACACCAAGGCGCTGGCGCCGACATTTTCGAAGTGGTCGATTGCGAACAACAAGTTCTTTGCCAAAGGGTCGATGAATCAATGGACTCCGGTACAGTTGCTCGACGATGGCAAGAAGGGCGACGAAGCGGCGGGCGATGGCAAGCTGACGTTTGTCTTGAAGCAGAACCTGGGCAAGCACGACGGTGGCGTCTCTCTCGGCGACGAGGTGCAGTTCATCTTTGTCGCGACGACGGGCGATGTGCTGCCGGAGGAAGGCCAGGAGTACAAGGGCGCGACGCAAGCCCTGACCGAAGGTGTCGCCGCATGGGCGGACACCGGCAAAGGCTGGGTAAGCGCGCCGGTCGAGCTCAAGAAGGACTCGAAGGGCAAGTTCCTCAACACCGCCATCACCGTGACGGCGCCTGCCAGCGGCTGCAGCCCGGCGTGTAAAGTCACTGAAACCTGCATTGATTCGCAGTGCGTGCCAAATGCGACTCCGTTATCTCTTGACTCGGTGCAGCCGGCGGGCGGACCCGCGTCGGGCGGCACGACGATCACGATCAAGGGCGCCGGCATCGCGCTTGGCGCCAAGACGACGCTAGATAGCGTTGAATGCACACCGGTTTCCATTCTGACCGATGGGACGACGCTGACGTGCAAGACGCCGAACCATGCGCCGGGCAAGGTCGACGTCACGGTGACGAATCCAGACAGCAAGGCAAAGACACTTGTAGGCGCGTTTACTTATGACAAGCTGCCCGATGCGACGATCCTGCTGACCTCGAATCTGGTCGGGACGGCCACTGACGCGGCTTCTTTCAAGGATCTCACGGCCATTGCCAAGGTGCCCACCGTCAGCCAGGCCGCTGGGCAGACCGACGGCTTGAAAGTCGAGTTCGGCTGGGGACCCGAGGGCAGCAGCCCCCTCGTCGACAAAACGTGGCAGTGGGTCATCGGCAGCTACGTCGCGGATGACACACTCGGCAAGGGTGAAGAGACATTTAGCGGCGTCTTTCCAGTGCTTTCTGCCGGCAAGTACACCTTCACGGCGCGCGTGGTCTGGCAAGGTGTGATGAACTATGGCGATGCGGACGGAAGTGAAAATGGAGTGAATATCGCCAAGTTGGGCACGCTGACGGTGGTGCCGAAGCCCGCGGGCCAACCGACGCTGACGGGCATCGCGCCGACGTGGGCGGCGGCCAAGGGCGGCAGCGTGATCGTGCTCCAAGGCGAGAACCTGCAGCCAGCGTTTCCCATCAGCTTTGTCAGCACCATGCCGCAGAAGACCACGGTGGTTGGGACATCCGCCGCTGCCGTGGCTGGTGGCGTGTCGGTCGTGGTGCCGAGTCTGCTGCCCATGCCGGCAGATGTCGTGGTCGCGCCGCCGAATTTCGCGGCGCTCAAGTTGCCGGCCGCGCTCGAGATGGTGCCGTTTGACACGCCGGTCATGGACGGTTCGCCCGCCGATGACTGGCACCCCTACTCGATGGCAGCGATGAACGTGGTTGGTACGAATTGGGGCGATGGCCTCAACATGGTCAACAACGTGTACGCGGCCTTCGACTCGAACAACGTGTACTTCGGCGTCCAGGGCGCCTGCGAAGGCGCCAACGCGATTGTCGTGTACATCGACATCGATTACGGCGCTGGGACCGGTGTGACAAACCCCGCGAACCTGAACGACAACGTGGGTGCCGTCGACGACGCCATCAGCAGCATCGTGGTCAGCACGGACACCAAGTTCGGCGCCGAGTTCGCGTGGGCCAGCGTCGGCATGCAGAGCTTTCCTGGCGGCGAGGCGTCCCTGTCCACCGGCGCAGGCTGGCGCAACCTGGCCGATGTGTCGAACCTGGCTTGGCTGACCGGCCCCGTGATCGCGAATGCCGAAGCACCCGGAATCGAGGCGTCTTTGCCCTTGTCTGTCCTGTTTCAGTCTGGCGTGCCGAGCGGCGGCGCGACCGTCGCGTTTGCCGTCGTCCTGCTGAACAAGGCCGGCGATGCCGTCTCGAACCAGGCTGTGCCTTTCCAAGCTGGAGCGCCCGATGCCAAGACGTTGACAACCTTTACCAAGTTGCGCGTCTTTGCGCCCGCCGCCACACCATGAAGGTGTTGGTTCTCGACAACTACGACTCGTTCACGTGGAACCTCGTCGACTTGCTCGACGTCGCCGCTCGCCGCCTGGCGGTCGACCTGGAATTGGCGGTCGTTCGCAACGATACTCACGATCTAAATGGGTTCAAGCAGTTACGGCCAGCCGCGGTCGTGCTGTCGCCCGGACCAAACGCGCCGGACGACGCAGGAATCTGCCTGGAACTGATCCGCAACTGGGCAGGCTCACTTCCGATTCTCGGCATCTGCCTCGGACACCAGGCGTTGGCCGCTGCGTTCGGCGCGGCCATCGTGCGTGCGCCGGCGCCCGTGCACGGCAAGCGCGCAACCATCAGCCACGACGGTCAAGGCCTTTTCGCCAACCTGCCGCCCGACATCGAGGTGATGCGCTACCACAGCCTGTGCGTCGATGCGCAGACACTGCCGCCCGGGTTCGAGGTGACGGCGTGGTTGGCGGGGCAGCCGAGCGAACAGAATCTTGTCATGGGCTTGAGGCACCGCGGTTTGCGATTGGAGGGTGTGCAGTTCCACCCCGAAAGCGTGGGTACGCCGCTTGGCCACCTGTGGGCGCACAACGCCGTGCGGTGGCTCTGCGAGGCCTGACCGCTACTTGAACCGCGCCGGCTCCAGCGTCTCGGCGCCAGCCTTCTTGGCCTTTGCCTTGGGTTTCTTCGGTTTCTTCGCCTTCGGCGCTGGCGGCTTGCGGTAGGAGCGCGCTGCGACCAGCGCCAGCGCCCCCGCCAGCGCGACCAGCGCCCAGTCGCCGAGCATGGCGTAGAGCGTGCGCTGCTCCAGCAACGGCACAGATTTCAACAGTGTTTCCGCTTTGTCCAGCGAAGTCTCCGCCACGCGCCGACCCACTGCATCGATGAACACGCTCACCCCGGTGTTGGTCGAACGCAGCAGCCAGCGCCGGTACTCGACCGTTCGCATCAGGGCGAGGTTGAGGTGGTGATAGGGCTCGGCCGTCTTGCCGAACCACGCGTCATTGGTCAGGTTGACCAGCACGTTCGGATTGTGCCCCGCAACCCGCTTGGCATAGCGCGGCACCAGATCCTCGTAGCAGATCAGCATGCCCATGCGCGCCTTGCCGACGGTGATGGGCTCGGTTCTGACGCCAGGCTGGAAGCGCGACGTCTCGGGCGAGAAGTCGTACAGGCGCGGAAAACGTTCACCAAACGGTATGTACTCGCCAAACATCAGCAAAAAGGTCTTGTCATATAGGGCGCTGACATGGCCGTCGCCATCGAGCAACAGGGCGCTGTTGAAGCAGTCGGTGCAGGCCGAGTTGCGCGTCGGGAGTGGACCGCCGTGGGTCATGGCACCAAACAGCAGAGGAACGTGGAAGCCGCGCCGCGGCGAAGACTTGTCAAATTCGCTCGTCTCTTCATCGGCATCGACGTCAGCCGGAAAAGCCAGCTTGGCGTCAGGCAGTGGCGCTGCACTGGGCACGATGCGCTGTGCCGTGCGCGGCGTCAGGTAGCTGGCCTGCGGTTGAAAGCCGAGGATCGCAGTGATCTCGCCACGCGCCCCAGCGTTGATCTCCGCAAATCCTTTGCCCGGATGCTGGAGGAACAGCCGACCTCCACGTCCAGCGATCAGCAGATCGCCATCCGCGTCCGCAGCGCCAGCCAGCAGATCAATAGGAGCTACGTTCGGTTGCCGTTGCCACGCATGATCCGGTCGGCGCACGTACAATAGACCGTGGCTGCCCGCGAGCCACACCGCGCCGCTGCCGTCGAACCAGGCGGCGTAGAAATCGCCACCCTCCAGGCGTGAAGCCACCCAGCGGTCGCCATCGCCGAGAACGACCGCACCGCCCGCGCCCGCCGCTACGAACAGGGCGCCTTGTGGATCCGCAGCAATGGTCCAAAGATCGGCATCCGTTTTGGCAGCGATCCGCTTGATGCCGTCGGCCGCGACCTCGGCCATGGCGCCACCGCGGCCGACCGCGATGGTGCGTCCCGCACCGTTCATTGCGGCTGCCGTCAAGTCAATAGACCCAGCGCTTCCAGCTACTTCCCGCAAAGCCGGCGCGCCCGGGCGTGTCACCGGCTTGTCGTCGGCACCGGTGGGAGCGAAGCCTTCGACATCCAACTGCCAGGCGCGGCCGCTCCGCGAGATCACAAGGCCAGAAGCGAAGTTGCCGTACAGATCGACGGGCGGTGAAAGGGTCGCGACCGCGGTCTCGCCCTTGGGCAGGGGCGTTGTCTGCGTGCCTGTCGGGGTGACCGTCACGATGCGGCGGCCGCCCTCGATGGCACGCCAGATGTCGCCGCGCGGCGACGAGAGACCGGTCAGCATTCCGATATCACGCGGCAGGCCAAGGCGATCCGCACTCTCGGTGGTCAGTTGTTCGCCGAGACGCCAGATCGCCCCGCCCGCGCCGACGGCCATGAAGTGGTCGCGGGTATGCAGCACCGGACTCGGGCCGAAAGGCTGGTAGGAACTCTCAGGCCAGATGAGGAGTTCCGCGCCGCGCTTTTCCAGGTCGGCGCTCATCTGCTGGTGCAGGAGAAGGTTGTGGCGCAGCGTCTTGGCGCGCGTCGCAGGTTCGAGGTACTTCGCCTCCTTCTCCCAGATGCCGATGTTGCCTTCGACCATCCCGATGCGCAGCGATGGCGCCGCTTTCTGCTCGGCGTCCACCTGCGGGATGCGCAGCTCTCCATAACCCCATGTCAGCAAGGCAAAAAGCGAGGCAAACCCAAGGAAACGCCACGACGGCATGCGCCGCTGGATCGGCGCCAGCAAGATCTCGCCGAGCGCCGCATTGGCCGCATAGAGCAGGGCGGACACGAGGTGGACACCGCCGAGATCGGCGATCTGGATCATCGGCAATTCCGGCGAGATGGCGTTGCCGAGAAACCACGGGAAGATCATCGGGACCAGGGCTTCGCCGGCCCACAGCGACAAAAACGCAGACAGGGCCGGCGGCGCGCCGCGCCGGACGAGCCAGCGCCACAATGCCACGCCGATGGCCATGGCGAGTCCCTGGGTCACGGCCTGCACGCCGAGGATGGCCCACGCGGCAACCGCGGGCATATGCCCGAAGTCCTGCAGCATTCCTGTCATCCAGTGAAAGCCGCCGGTGTTGGTGACGGTGCCCGCGAGCCAACCGTAGAGAAAGCCGCGGCCTGGGCTGGCGTCGCGCGCTGCGAGGAGCAACGGCACGAGGGCAAACCAGGCGAGCCAGTGGACGTCCCAGTTGGGGAATGCGCAGAAGACGAGGACGCCGGCGCCGACGCACAGCAACAGCGACACGGCGCGATCGAGGACGGCGAGAGGCGTCATGGCAGCGCTCCGTAGGGCGCCGGATCCCAAGCCGGATCTGCGGTGACGCGCCCGGCCAAAAACAGCAAGCGCCACGCGAGCCGCAAGCCCGGTGGCGCTCGATGGTGTGGATGCCGCATGGCCGGATCCGGTGCGAAAGGCGGGACTTGAACCCGCACGAGCTTGCGCCCACTAGAACCTGAATCTAGCGCGTCTACCAATTTCGCCACTTTCGCATCGCGCCGCGCATGCCTCGCCGGAATGCAGCACGCGCTTGCCCCGACTCAGCACCGCTTGGGTCCCGGAGGGCCGGCGCAATGTGCCCTCGCCCTGCCACATTGTCAAGCGCTAGCGCCTGCGACCCATCGGCTTCTTGGGCCGGTGCTTGAGCACGGTCTCACGAAACGACGGGCTCACGTCGTCGAGCATCATGTCCGGCGTTGGGATGACCGACGCGATCTTGGCGCCGATGTACTTCTCGATGGGTGCGAGGAACTCGACCTGTGATTCGTCCGCCAGTGTCGCCGCGCGCCCTTTGTGGCCGGCACGGCCGGTGCGGCCAACGCGGTGCACGTAGTCTTCCGCATCTTGGGGCACATCGAAGTTGACGACGAGATCGACGTCATCGACGTGCAGGCCACGCGCCGCGACGTCCGTGGCGACCAGCACCTCGATCTTGCCGGCCTTGAAGTCCTCGACCAGGCGGATGCGCCGTTTTTGCGGAATGTCGCCGCTGATATACTCCGACTCCCAGCCGTTGTGGAACAGCTTGAACTGCAACCACTCTCCCGCACGCTTGGTATTGATGAAGACGAGCGCGCGTTTGGGCCGCACCTCCTCAAGTAGCCACAGCAGCAGCGGCAGTTTCTCGCGCTGCGGCACGTGGTAGAGCGTCTGCTCGACGTTGCGCGCCGTCACCTGTTCCGGTTCAATCTTGATCTCAACGGGTTCACGCATGTAGATGTGCGCGAGGCGCATGACCTCGTAGCTCAGCGTCGCCGAAAACAGCATGGTCTGGCGATCTTTCGCGCAGTGGCTGAGGATGAACTGGATGTCCGCGACAAAGCCCATGTCGAACATGCGGTCGGCTTCATCGATGACGACGACCTGAACGCGCCGCAAATCCAGCATGTTGCGGCGCATGTAGTCCATCATGCGTCCGGGCGTGCCGACCAAGACGTCGACGGTGCCTTCCAACAACCGTGCCTGCTTTTCCCAGTCCATGCCGCCAAAAACGGCCACCGTGCGAAAGTCGCAATAGCGGCCGATATCGTCGGCGTCGTCGGCGATCTGGATGGCGAGTTCGCGGGTGGGAGCGATGACGACGGCGCGCGGCGCCGTGGGATGCACGCGTTCGGTCTCCAGCAACTCCTTGAAAATCGTAATGAGAAACGCCGCGGTCTTGCCCGTGCCCGTCTGGGCTTGCCCGGCGACGTCGCGGCCGTGCAGCGTTTCCGGCAAGGACCTGGCCTGCACCGGCGTACAGTGCGCATAGCCCAGATCATTGATCGCACGAATGATTGGCTCGGGTATCGGCAGATCGGCGAACAGCACGTTGGTCTGCGGCATGGCCACAGGCTCCGGCAAGTTGTCGTGGTCGGGATCGCTGGGAAGGGTCATGGTTTCCTATGTGTCGGGCTGCGTCTCAGGGTGCGGCGCTGGACCACGTGGCGTCCCCGACAGGAATCGAACCTGTGGCCTTTCGCTTAGGAGGCGAACGCTCTATCCTTCTGAGCTACGGGGACCTGGACGCGCCACCGGATGGCGCCGCAACGTAGCAAGCGGGCGCGGATCCGGCAAGACATGGCCTGCGCGGGCGGTCGTCCGGACATCGAACCGCAACCTGAACCCGAACCGGATCCGCAGCGGGATCCCCAACCGGTGCTGGCCATGGCGCAGCTTTCGCTCTTTCCGAATGATGACGTGCCGATCGAGCAGATGACCGTTGAGCAACTGGTTGAATCAATTCGCTTTCTCAAGCAGAAGTACTACAACGAAGCCACATCCGTCATCCCGGATCCGCAGTACGATCGCCTGGAAGATCGCTTGCGGCAACTGGCTCCCGACCATCCTGGACTGTTGGAAATCGGCGCGCCGGTTCGCGATGTGCCCAGCGCGAAGGTCGGTCACGCGGTGCCGATGTTGTCGCTGGAGAAGTGCACGACCCGGGGGGAATTCGAGTTCTGGCTCAAAGGGTTGCGAGCGGACTTGACGACCGACCAGAAGACTGCTGGCTTTGTCGCCACGCCAAAGATAGACGGATTGGCCTGTTCCCTGCTGTACCGCGCAGGTAGGTTGGTGACAGCCGCTACACGCGGTGACGGCAGGGTTGGCGAGGACGTGACGGCGAATGCGCTGGAGATCACGGCGATTCCCAAGACGCTTGGCGGCGATCCGGGTCGTGCGCCGCCGCACTTGGAGGTGCGCGGCGAGGTCTACCTGCCGTTGACCGCGTTCGAGGCCGTTGCCGACAAGTTTGCCAATCCACGCAACCTTGCCGCCGGAGCGCTCAAGTCCAAGGAACGCACCGGTGTGCCGCTCGACCACCTGAGATTCCTCGCCTATGACATCCTGGAACGGAACCTGGCACCGAGCGCAAAGTTGGCCCGCTTGAAGGATCTTGGCTTCGCTGTACCGGAATCTCGCTTGTGCAGCGCCGACGAGGCACAGCAGGTCTTCGAGCATTTCGAGCAGGCGCGGGAGCGACAGGACTTCGAGGCGGACGGCGTCGTGTTCAAATTGGATTCCGTAGAGGTGCAGGCAAAGGCCGAACGGTCCATCGAGATTCAAAAAACTGCGCATCATCCGCCTGGCGCCATCGCCTGGAAGTTCGCAGCTGGAAGTGAACTCACCGTGTTGCGGGACGTCGAATGGAGCGTATCGCGCACCGGCACCATCACGCCGGTCGCCATCGTCGCTCCGGTGACGTTGTCCGGTGCCACGGTGACGCGGGCAACGCTGCACAACAGAGCCAACCTGGAGCAGCTGCAACTGCGCATCGGCGATACGGTCGAGTTGGTGCGGCGCGGCGGCGTCATCCCCCACGTGGAGGGCACGCGCGGCGGCGGTGGCGCACTCGTCGTGCCGCCAGCAAAGTGCCCCTCTTGCGGCAGCCCGACAGAGATTCCGCTCGACAGCAAGACCGGCAGGGCCTTGCCGACGCTTCGCTGCACAACCCCCCAAACTTGCGTCGATTCGCGACAGCGCCAACTGCTGCACTATTGCGCGTCGTTGGACCTCGATGGCTTTGGCGAGCGCATTGTCGAGCTTCTGATCCAGAACGGTCTCGTGACGGATCCAGCTGACCTGTACACGCTGCACAAGGGCGACCTTGAACAACTGCCTAAGATTGGCGAGATTTCCGCTGCCAACCTCCTGCGCGAGATCGAGCGCGTCAGCCGCCAGGAGTTGCCGCAATTCCTCGTGTCTCTGGGTATCGAGGGGCTTGGCCAGAAGGTTGCATCGCGTCTGGCGCACCGCTGGGAACTGGACGAGGTGCGTCAGTGCAGCGCCCAGGACATCGCCGCTGTGCGCGGTCTGGGAAGTTCGATCAAGAAGGTCAAGTCTTCGGATCAAGAGCCAACGCGCAAGCTGGCCGAGCACATCGTGCGCGGTCTGGCTGAGAGTTCTCCCTTGATAGACAAGCTCTTGCAGCATGTCACAGTGTCGGGCAAGGTCGGCGACGAACCGTCAGATGGTCTGCTTGTTGGGCACATCGTTGTATTTACAGGTGCACTGGAGCGCATGCGGCGGCGCGATGCTTGCCAACTCGTGGCCGACCTGGGCGGCAGAGCGGAAAGCAGCGTGACCAAGGAGACGACGTGGCTCGTGGCGGCCCGTGACGAGCAGGACGCGCCAGAGCCCTCCGAGAAGCTGAGAAAAGCCACGAAATACAAGGCGGAAGGAAGGCCGATCGAGATCCTCACCGAAGCCGAGTTTCTCGCCCGCGTGGAAGGTGCGCGGTGAAGCGCCTCGCACTGGCGATCTTCTCAGCCGCTTCGATCTGGCCGGCTGCCGCCCACGCCACTGCGGGCGAACACGAGTGGTCCGCCGGCGCCGCCCTCGGCTCTTCCGCGCCGGGCATCTCAGCCGGTGTCGAAGGCGGTGGCCTGTACGATCTCAGCGACTTCTGGGCCATCGGCGCCAGCCTGCGCGACCGCCGCTCCTTCTATGACTTGCCGCGCGGCGCGACGGCCTTGGCGGCAGACGTCCGCTTTGCCTTGGATGCCTTGACCTTTGTGCCCGCCGTTTCCGCCTCGGGCGGGGCCGCTTGGACCGCAAACGGTTTCAAGCCCTTCGTGCGAGCCGACGTCTCGCTGGGCTATCGACCGGCGCGCGCTTGGGGCGTGGCTGCCTACCTGGGTGCCGAGCAGGAATCCTTGTCGAACGCCAACTTGCGTTGGACCTTGGGCGTGAGATTCGTCTGGTACCGCGGCGCCGGGATCGGGCTGGATTTGTAGGTGCCCGCCCGGCGACGCTGTCAGTGGGTCACAGGCACACCGCGTTCGAGGCGCTGAATCTCCTCGGGCGTCATGGTCTGCGGCGGCACTTCGATGACGTACTTGTGCTTGGCGGCATCCGGTGTTGTTGCCTCCGCTTTGGATGCACTGGGCTTGGGCGTCTTGGCGGTAGCGGCCATCGCAGGCGCTGGGGGCGTTCGCGCCGCTTGCGGCGCTGAAGGCGTTGCCGGCACAGCCACTTGCTCGACCGCAGCAGGAATCGGCTCCAAGGCCATGCGACCCGCCTCGTAGTGCCAACGCTGGCCTGGGCGCACGGTCGTCGTGGTCTCGCCTGCCACCGCGTTCGGATCGTCCGCCGCATCGACACGCACCGCACCTTCGGTCACCTGGATGGCCACGCCGCCGTCTGCGCTCGCGTGGCGCACCGAGAAGCGGGTTCCCAGCACGGATGCGCGAAATCCCGCTGACATCACAGCAAAATGCTGACCAGAACGCAGCTTCTCCACCTGGCAGTCCACTTCGCCTTGACGCAGGCGCAAGTACGCCTGGTTGGCGTGCACGGACAGCACGTCGAGTTCGGAACCTTGCATCAAGACGAGCTCGAAACGCCCGGGCACCACCACGCGGGCGCCAGCGGCTGTCGCCTGCACGGCGCGCAACCGCATGCCGGAGCGCAAGCGCTCACCCGCGGCCAGAGACCGCCAATTGCCAGCGCGATCAGAAACTTGCACGCCTGCGTCGACTGCGCCCGTCGCCACACCTTCACTTGCGCGATCGGCTGGCAGGGTGGCCAGGCTCAGGCGCTGCGCGAACTCATGCTCGCGCTGAACGCGCCGTTCCATGAACGGCCGGGCCATCAAGAACACCAGTACCGCAGCCGCAGCCAGCGCCACGCCCCAGGCCACGCGCGGCGACACGCGCGGTGGCGGGGTCCACTGCGACGACAGCATGCGCACCCGGTCATCCAGCGCCTGACGCTGATCCGCGCTGAGCCCCGGCGCCTTGCCGCGCAGCAGCAGCGTCTGGTAGCGGCGCACTTCTTCCGTCGCAGCGCGGCATGCCTCGCACGCGTCCAGATGCTGTTGCAGATCGGCGTGGCGCGCGAGCGTCTCGCCGTCCTCGCGGCCGCTGAGCAGCTCCAGCCAGCGATCCGCACTTGGACAGACAGTCTTGGCAACGGGCTCGTTCATTTGATCACCTGCAAGGCGTAGGACGGGAGAACTCCGCGCTGGCGAGCCGTCTCGAAGACGTGCCGGCGTGCGTGGAACAGCCGCGATTTCACTGTATTCGTGCTGATGCCGAGAGACGTCGCAATCTCTTCGAGCGTGAGCCCCTCCAACTCATAGAGGGCGAACACCACGTACTTCTTCTCCGGCAATTCACCCAGTATATCATAGAGATGCCGGCACAGGTCGCGTGCTTCTGCCCGGCTCTCGGTCGGGTGGGCAAGGGGCGGATGGGTCACACGATCGAGGCCGACCCAACGCAGAAAGCCCTTGCGCCGGCCTTTGCGCAGGTACTGCAGGGCCACGTTCACCGTCACCCGGTGCAGCCAGGTCGTAAACCGCGACTCGCCGCGAAAACGGTAGAGGGCACGCTGCAGCTCAATGAATACATCCTGCACGATGTCTTCGAGTTCACTCGATGGCCCAATCAGGTTGCGCGCCACGGACTCCACGCGGCGGCCATGACGGCGATACAACTCGGTCAGCGCATGCCCGTTGCCACGCTGGTAGGCAGCCACCAGGGCCTGATCTGCAGCATCGGATTGCGCTTGCTCTTCCTTGGTCTGGGCCGTCGCCATCTCACCTCCCGCTGCACCGCACCTGTCCACTGTGTTGCGGGTGCGCGTCAGAAAGTTCACCACCGTCTTTCACAGGGTAGCTTGCCGGCCACTTTCGTCCATATCGTTTGCGACGGCGGCTGCAGGACGTGTATGCTCTTCCGCCCTTTGGCGGCCGCAATGCCGTGCCGCCCACCGGAGCCAGCATGCCATCCTTCTCCCACGTCGATCGAGGCAGGTCGTGGACCGCCCTGGTGCTGTTGCTCGCGCTTGGCTGCTCCAGCAGTGCGACAACCGGCACGAAAGGAGCTGCGGCGTCGGCAGATGCTGCTGGAACCTCCGGTGACGTCGCGGCAACGACCGCCCCGAAGCTCGTCGCCGACGCGCAGGACAAGGGACCGGCCGTGACCTTCCAGGGCGTTTGGCAAGAAAGCGCGAAACGAATGCAAGTGCAGGTATGGGTTCGTGATTTTCCGCACCTTCTCGGCCTCGCCGGGCATCTGCGCTACGACCCCGAGGCGTTGCGGCTTGAGTCGCTCAAGGCCGACGGCGTGCCCGTCGGCGCGACCGCCGATCCCTTGTTCGAGGCGCATGCCGTGGCACGCGACACGCCGCCGGGCCGGGTCCTGGCCGGCGCCGCGCGCTTGAACAGCAAGCCGAGTCCGTGGCTGGTGCCAGAAGATGTCGCCGTGTCCAGTGAGCTGTGGCTGACATTGATATTCGACATACGCAAGCCTGGCTCTCACAAACTCTACTTCGATCCGGATACTGTCATGGCCCGTTCTGCCGATGGCAAGCCGATCGCGGTTCAATGGGGCAGCGCACACATCGCGTGGGGAGGTGACAAATGAGGTATCACCTTTCCGCATCCATGCTTGCCGCGCTCGCCGTCCTTGCCGGCGTGGCCGGCGCCGCTGCTGCGCCGCCGCGCGCGCCGCTGCCTGCACGCGACGTGCAGCCGATGCCCGGCACGTCGTTTGCCGCCCGCGCCGCCGCCGGACGCGCCGAGGCCGACACCCACCGCGCGCAGCACCCGCTCGTGCTCGAGCCAACTTGGTACGGCGCCGCGAACTTCGCCGCCATTGCCGCCAATCCGTGGAAGGTCGTGCACCAGGACATCACGGTGGATGTGGATGCCGCCGTCCCTTCACTGACGACCGACATCATCCTGACCGTCCGCGCGGCCAAGGACGGCATCAGCGACCTGGGTTTCTTCATTCCAATCGCCGACAGCGTCAGCACGACAACCGACGACGGCACGGCGCTTGCGCACGACTTCGCAGCCATGGGTGGAGATGTCGGTATTCTCACGCTGCATCTGACTGCGCCGTTGTCGACCCAGGCCGACACCAAGCTGCGAGTTTCCCGAAAAGCCAAGCTGACTTGCGGCGCCAAGGGTCTGGGGCTGAAGTCGTGCACGTTCAATTCGACGTTTTCGTCCGTTGTCCTCTACGACTACGATCTGCGGCCGTCTGACTTTGCGCATGCGCCATTTCCAAGTGATCTTCACGTGATCACGCCGATTGGCAAGGTTGCCGCGGCGCCCGGCCTGCCGAGTGGTCCCTCGACACTGCCCGATGGCCGCCTCGTCTGGCACTTCCAACAGGTTGAACCCACGTCAAATGCCGGCTTCAGTATCGCTGCCTACAAGCCGGTCGTGACGCCTGCCACCGGCAGCCTCCCGAATATCCGTGTTTTTTCCGTTCCTTCCGTGGCGGGCCACGCCCCCGACATGACCAAATTGGCGCAAGACATCTTGACCTTCTACGGCCAGAGTTTCGTGCCGTTTCCGTGGAAGGAACTGAACCTCATCCAGCTTGCCGACGACTTCGGTGGCGGCTACGCGCCGCTCAGCACAGCGTTCTTGCTCGGAGAAGCCTTCGGTATCGGGCCCAACGATCCGCCGTGGGAGGGCATGGCGGAACTCATCGCGCATGAACTGGGTCATCAATGGTGGGGCAACCTCGTCGAGCCTGCGGGTGCGGGCGATGTGTCGCTGTCGGAATCGCTTGCAGAATTCTCCAGTTGCTTGTTCACCGAGAAGGCGTTCGAGAACCGCAGCCAGATCCTGACGAACAACCTGAGCTACGTGTACTCCGTTCCGGCCGCGCAGGACATGGCCATCACGTCGGGCGCCGTCTACAGCTCTGCGAAATACTTCGACATCATCTACCACAAGGGCTCGGCGGTGCTGGACATGTTGCGCCGCGAGCTGGGCGACGACGCGATGAACGCCGGTCTGAAGGAGTATGTCGCGCAATATCATCATGATTTCGCACGTGTACAGCACCTGCGCGCGGCGATGGAGAAAGCCTCGGGGCGCGACCTGGGCAACTTTTTCGATCAGTGGTTCAACCGGCCTGGTGCGATTCAGGCGGAATTGGCCACGCGGGTCACGGCGCAAGATGGCGCCTGGAAGGTGCGCTTGCGTATCCGGCAACTCGATGACAAGCCGCGCAGCTTCCAGTTGCAGGTCGCGGTCGATTTCCAGGATGGCGAGAAGCAGGATTTCAAACAGGATATCGTGCCTGGTGCGGACGGTTCGACCATCGTCGAGTGGACTGTGCCCAAGGCTCCGGCGCGGGTGCGCGTCGATCCGCAACGCCTGCTGGTTCGTGCGTTTTCGCTCGGCACGCCTGGCGACGCCAACCTGTCGGGCCTGTGTGACGGGGCGGATCTTGTGGATCTGGCCTTGCGCAATGGCCGGCGCATCCTGGCAAAGCACAAGACGCAGACCTACTTCTTTCCGGATACGAGCTGGAACGAACTCTACGATATCACGAGTGATTACATGGTGAACCCGGACGATGCCGTTGCGCTCGGTACTTGGCTGGGCACGGAGGCTGAGGCGTTTTGACCCGGATTTCCGACAAGTCCAGTCCGCGCCGGGTGCACATGGTGTCGCTTGGCTGCCCGAAGAACCGCGTCGACAGCGAGTTGATGCTTGGTCAGATGGCGCGCGCCGGCTTTGAGCCCGTGGCGCAACCCGACGATGCGGATCTGCTGATCGTCAATACTTGCGGCTTTATCGAGCAAGCCAAGACCGAGAGCATCGACACCATTCTCGATCTTGCGGCGTTCAAGTCGGCCCGGCCTGGCACGCGGCTCGTGGTGGCCGGTTGTCTGGCACAACGGCATGCGGCGGAGTTGGCGCAATCCATGCCGGAAGTGGACGCGTTCATCGGCACAGGCGAGTACGACAAGCTGGACGAGCGTCTGGGTTTGGGCGATCCGCGCGGTGTTCTGGCGACCGCCCGCGCGCCGCTGTTTGCCATGCGCAAGCCGCGGCCCGAATACATCGCCGACCACTTGGAACCGCGCTGGATCGCACCAGATTCCTACTCCACCTTCCTCAAGATCGCCGAAGGCTGCTCACAGGCCTGTTCCTTCTGCATCATTCCGAAATTGCGCGGTGCCCAGCGATCCCGGATCGTTGCCGACTGTGTTGCGGAGGCGCGCGACCTCGTGCAACGTGGCGTCGTGGAACTCAATCTCGTCGCTCAGGATCTGACGCATTTCGGCACGGACCTCGGCGATCCCGACGCATTGGCCAAGCTCGTTCGCGAGTTGGGCAAGGTCGACGGGTTGCGCTGGGTGCGCCTGCTCTACGCCTACCCGCACAACTTCACGGACGACCTGATCGATGCCATCGCGACAACGGAAAACTGCTGCAAGTACGTGGACATGCCTCTGCAACACGCCTCTGATGCCGTGCTGGCGCGGATGAAACGGCGCACGACGCGGTCGGAGATCGAGGCGCTTCTGGCCAAGATGCGGGCGCGAATCGAGGGGTTGGTGCTGCGCACGACGCTGTTGGTCGGGCATCCCGGCGAGACAGACGCGGACTTCGAGGAGATGCTGCAGTTTGTCAAAGATCAGCGATTTCATAATGTTGGGTGCTTTGCCTACAGCCGCGAGCAAGGGACGTCCAGTGCTCGCTTGCCGCACCAACTGCCGAGCGCGGTCAAAAAGTCGCGGGTCGCCAGGCTGATGAAGGCACAGGAGCGCATCTCGACAGCTTTGCTGCGCCAGCAGATCGGTCAGCAAGCGCTGGTCCTGATCGACGGACTGTCTGAAGAGACGGATTTGCTTCTGCAAGGCCGCACGCAGGGTCAGGCGCCGGAGATTGACGGCGTCGTGTACATCAACGATGCACCGGCGGACATCGGTCGCGGGCAGTTGCGTCTGGTGCGTTTCACCGAAAGTGGGGCGCATGACCTTGTGGGGCACGTCGTCGAGACTCCTGCGGACGCTGCGAATCACTCCTGACCCGTGGCCGTCTGGTCGTCAGAACCGCGGCATGGCGGCCTGGGACGCCGGCGCGGTGCCCAGGCGCCACTCGAAGCGCAGTCGCGCGTCCAACTGCTGGGAAAACCGTGCAAAGTCAATTCCGTGCAGCGAGTCCAGGTTGCCGACCAGCCAGCGTGCGTAGGGATGCTCCGACGTCCAGAGGGGCGATCCGGCGAGTCGATCAATCCCCTCGAAGTACAAGAGGGCATAGAGGCCGATGCGCGTCGGGGCGAGATGCACGGTTTCTTTCGCGATTCCCATGCGTTCCAGCATCGCGCGCTGCTCGACGCGCCTTGATTGGATGAGTCGCTGAAACGCCTTCCAGTCCTCGAGGTTCTCCGTGGGCAGCGCGACGGCGCAGGCAAAGGACAGCCGGTTCACCGGCGCGTCGGTCTCGATCGTACGCACGAGATCCGGCGCGGGCGGCACGCGCACCCGCACATCGATGCCATGCAACCACTCGATCTGCGCAAGAAACCACCGGTCATAGAGATCCTGCGAGACCGCCAGATCGACCAGCAACGAGTCCGCACCGGGCCCCTGAAGGTGGGTCAATGCAACGGCCCTTCCAGGCAGAGACTGCAGGAAGATGCGCTCCATCGTGATGCCGTGGCGGCGGCGTGACGCGTCATGCTCGCTGCGGCGCTTCTCGATGTCGCGGCAGAATCGCAAGTGATCATCCGTGCGTCCGCTCAGGATCGGCGCGAGGACGGTGACGTCGCTCATGGCTGGCCTCCCGCCCCGCGATTGCGGCTCAGCGTCCCACCGACGAGGCGGGCGGGTGATCGCCGCGCGCAGGGGCTGGCATGCCTGTAGCGCTCGGACCAGCCGCGATGCCAATGCACGAGGTGGACCTCGGGGCGATCGCTGGCGTCCTGCGCGCAGCGGCACGGCCGTCAACGCGGCTTCAAGGACAAGAGCGCTTTTCGACCTCGCCGTTCCGGCTCTCGCGCCAGCGCACCTTGCCGCCGTCGCCGTAGCAGATCGCTTGCTTCAGGCGACCTTCGCCGTCGAGGGCGCGCCAGATGCCGAATTTGACGTTGTCCGCGTATTGGCCGACCAGTTCCGGTTTGCCATTCGAACCGAATTCGGTGTAGGGGCCATTTCGCAGGAAGTTGCTTGATCTCGCACACATCTCGACGGTCTTGCCATCGGCTTGCTTGCCCCGGAACACCTGACAGTTGGCAGGACACTTGCTGCACGCACAAAGCGACAGCGCGGCGCAGACGCTCAGGCACGCCAACCAATGACCCCGCAACATGGTGCTCCTTGTGCGCCCGACACGGCTGCAGCACGCACGATGCTAGCGCTACAGCGCCGCGTTGTCCCCCCAACACGCTGAACCTCAAGGCAGGGCGCGGCATGCCCTGGCGCCGCGACAGGCGGCCGGTACGATGAACACAAGCCATGGTGTTCGCAGCCACTCTCGCCCGGGCGTCGCAAGGCCCGAAGATGAAAGGCCAACGTGGACAACGTGCCGCAACCTCCGCCTGCTTTGCCCCCTGCGCCGCGCCGCAAGCCGCCCTGGTTCTTGCTGTTGCTGCTCGGCCCCCTGCTGTACTGGATGCTGATGCGCGACGCGGCGCCGGCCGAAACGCTGCCCTACAGCGGCATGAAGCAAGCGGTCGAATCGAATCAGGTCGCGACGGTGACGATCGTCGGCCAACAATTGCTTGGCACATTCAAGCCACGCGCGGGTAAAGCTGCAGAGACAAAGACATTTTCCACGACATTGCCGCCTTTCGAGGACGCAGCGCTGATGCCCCTGTTGGAGCGTCATCAGGTGACGGTCCAGGTGCGCGCTTCGCAGACGCCGCTGTGGGAGCAGGTGTTGTTCGGCGTGCTGCCATGGCTTCTCCTGGCCGGTCTGATCTTCATGGGCAGTCGCCAGTTGCGTCAAGGCGTGTTGGCGGGACCGGAGGGTCCACTGTCGTTCGGCCGCTCGCGGGCGCGGCGATTCAAGAAGGGCGCGGTCCACACTACGTTCGCCGACGTGGCGGGTCTGGAAAACGCCAAGCGCGACTTGCAGGAAATCATTGAGTACCTGAGACAGCCTGACCGCTTCCAGTCGCTCGGCGCGCGAATTCCGAAAGGAATCCTCTTGATGGGGCCGCCGGGAACTGGAAAGACGCTGCTGGCCAAAGCGGTGGCCGGCGAGGCCGAGGTGCCGTTCTTTTCGATCAGCGGCTCGGAATTCATCGAGATGTTCGTCGGTGTTGGCGCGGCACGCGTGCGCGACATGTTTCAGGAGGCCAAGAAGGAAGCGCCGGCCGTGCTGTTCATCGACGAGATCGACTCGGTCGGGCGGGCGCGCGGCACCGGGCTAGGTGGCGGCCATGACGAGCGCGAGCAGACCCTGAACCAGATCCTGTCTGAAATGGACGGTTTTGCCGCACACGAGACGGTCGTTGTGCTGGCGGCGACCAACCGGCCGGACGTGCTCGACTCGGCGTTGCTGCGACCAGGGCGCTTTGACCGGAAGATCACGCTGGAATTGCCAGATCGGCCGGCGCGCAAGCGGATCCTGGAGGTTCACATGCGGGCGATCCCTCTGGCCCCGGACGTGGACCTGACACGCATTGCCGCGAGAACTGTGGGATTTTCTGGAGCAGACCTGGAAAACCTGGCCAACGAATCGGCGCTGCTTGCCGGGCGTGATCGCAAGACGGCCGTGGACATGGCGGCGCTGGACAAGGCGCGCGACAAGATCATCATGGGCGCCGAACGCGAAGGTCTGTCGAGCGAAGAGGAACGGCGCGTGGTCGCCTGCCACGAGTCGGGCCACGCGCTGTTGGCGAGCCTGCTGCCCGACGCGGATCCGCTCGACAAGGTGACGATCATCCCGCGTGGACTTTCACTGGGCGCCACCGAGCAGACACCGGAGCAGGATCGGCACAACCTGAAGAAGAGCTATCTCATGACGCGCATTGCCGTCTTGCTGGGCGGGCGCGTCGCGGAACAGCTGACGTTCGGCGAGGTGTCGTCGGGCTCGGAGAACGATCTCGAGATCGCGACGCAGCTGGCGCGGCGCATGGTGGCGCGCTTTGGCATGAGCGAACAGATTGGCGCAGTTGCCTACCGTGTCGGCGAGGAGCACGTGTTCCTCGGCCGCGAGATGGCCCAGGCGCGCGACTTCAGCGAGCACACGGCACAGCGCATCGACGAGGAGATCCAGCGGTTGATAGCCGAAGCGGAGACGCAGGCGCTGCGCATGCTTGGCGCCCATCGGGCCCAGTTGGACCGCGTGGCTGCGGCGCTGTTGGAGCGCGAGACGCTGAGCGCGCAAGAGGTCACCGCATTGATGGCGCAAGTGCCAGCGGATCTGCAGGTCGGTGAAGGCGTCGCGCGCGAACGGTGGCCGGGCGTCGCCCATTGAGCCTCGTCCCTCTTCCATCCACGGGCCCGCGCAGAGGCCAATCCCGTGAGTCTCGGCCATTGCGTCGTCACGTCGACCCGAGCATGCTCACCTTCGCGCGATCCGGATGAGGGCGCGAAGGGGGAAATCGCATGTTGGCTCAAGACTTGCGCACACCGCAGGAGCGAAACCGCTACAACGTCGCGCTCGCCGTTTCGGCGCTGTTCTGGATTGCGGTGGTCGTCAGCATCATCGGTGCTGTATACGGCGTGATCATCGCCGCCTTCCTACTCTGCGCCCACGCCCTGCTGATCGCCCACCTGACCGGCAACGGCGTGCGCGTCGGATCGAACCAGTTGCCGCACCTGTGGCGGCGCGTCGAGGCTGCGTCGCACAAGCTTGGTCTTGCGCAACCACCTGAAACATACGTGGTTCAGTCGGGTGGCGTCCTCAATGCCTTTGCCACCAAGCTGCTCAGTCGGCGCTTTGTCGTGTTGTACTCGGATCTGGTCGACGCGTGCGAACTGCGCAATCCATCTCTCGACCAAGCCGATGCACGCGCGACCGAGCTCGACTTCATTCTCGGGCACGAAATCGGCCACATCGCATGCAACCATCTCAACTGGCAACTGCTGCCTGCGCGCCTCGTGCCGTTGCTCGGCGCCGCCTACTCGCGCGCGTGCGAGTACACCTGTGACGCCTGCGGCCACGCCGTGACCGGCGACATCGACGTGTCGACACGGGCGCTGGCCATCCTGGCAGGGGGGCCCATCGTCGCACAACGTATTGATCTGGAAGCCTTTGCCGGTCAGCGCAGTATGGCGTCGGGCTTCTGGGCCGGCGTCTATGAACTCAATGCCAGCCATCCCTATTTGCCCAAGCGCGTCGCGGCGTTGCTCGAACGCGAGCGGCCCGGCTGGGCGCCGATGCCTGACCGCAATCCGCTGGCCTATCCTCTGGCGCCGCTGTTCGGCCTCGGAGCGGGCGGCGCGGGTCCGGCGCTGGCCGTGGTCGCGGTGGTGGGCATCCTGGCGGCGGTGGCCGTGCCGGCCTTTGTGAAGTTCCAGGAAAGAGCCAAGGAAGCACAGCAAGTTGCGCAGGCCCGCGAACAGCGCCGCAACGCCGATGTCCTGCAGGAGGGCCTCGGCGCGGGCGTCGCGGAACAGCCCGCCGACGCGAAGCCAAAGGAAGAAGCACAGGAGTGGCTGCGCGGCGACACGTTCACGTGGCGTCTCAAGGTGCCGGGTCCAGCGTGGCGCGAAGTGCCAACGGCCATGGCGCGCAAGCAAAATCCCCTTGCCGATCGCTGGATCACGCGGCCCGACGTCGATGCGCACCTGTTGGTCATCGGCGAAGCGGCACCCGGGACCAAATTGGATCAGTTCGTCGAGACCGTGGTCGCCAATGGCAAGACGACGTCACCCGCCTTCGAGCTGCTGGAGCAAAAGCCGTTGCTGATCGGAATGGTGGATGGGCGCCTGCTGCACACGCGCGCCAAATTGGGCGAACTCGACATCGAGTACCTTTACGGTCTGGTCCTGCATGGTGACCAGGCCTTCCAGATCGTCGCCTTTGCCTCGAAGGACAAGTTCCCAAGCGTGCAGGCAGAGATGCAGCGTGCCATCGCCTCGTTCGAATTGAAGTAGCGCCGCCATGGCCTGGGACGGAACGACTCGATCGGGTCGCTGTCAGAGAAGTCGCCGCAAATCCGCATCGGAGAGCTTGGCGACCAGCGAACATGCAAACGCGCACTGTGCCAAGCTATTTTGCCATGAGTGCTTGCGGCGTCGCCATCAGGTGCGGCATGCCGGCCGCGTCCAACTCGACCGGCACCGTCTGGAGCGCGGGCCGCAATCCGTCGCCATAGGTCAGTTGCACAATCCAGCCAGTCCAGCGCGGCGGATCGGTTGGAAAGTAGTCAAAGACGAAGTTGCCGAGGCTGTAGACGATCGGCCGATCTCGATACCATTCAATCGTTTGTGTGACATGCGGATGAGCGCCGATGACGGCGTCGGCCCCCGCATCGATCAGGCGGCGGGCCAGAGCCTGCTGGGCCGGTGTCGGGGTATCCTCCAACTCCTCGCCCCAATGGAGATAGAGCACGACGAGATCCGCATGCGTGTGCGCTGCGCGCAGATCGGCGATGACGTGCTTTTCGATCAGCCACGCTGTACCCGGCGAGCGCCGCGTCGCGGCAAACGAGCGCGGCGGGAAGTCGTTGTAACCCAGCAGCGCCACGCGTCGCCCCCGACTGGTCAGCACCAGCGGCGCGCGTGCGGCGCGCTCGGTGCGGCCGCCGCCGAACACCGGCACGCGGGCGTCCTCAAGTCGGACCAGGGCATCGGCAAACCCCGCCTTGCCCCAATCACCGGAATGGTTGTTCGCCAAGGATACCGCCGCGAAATACTTCTTGAGCAAGGGCAGGGCAGCGAGCGGCCCCTTGAACGTGTAGGGCTTGTCGACTGCGTGACCGGCGCGTGTCACGGCGCACTCCAGGTTGCCGATGACTAGATCGCTTTGCCGGAGCATTGTTGCGACCGCGGCAAACGGATCGCCCCCGGTCGTCACGATGTGGCCCGGCCCGCCGTCCAACATGATGTCGCCGACAAAGGTCAGCCGCAGCGGTTCGCTGGCAAGCGCGGTGGAACCGCCCAGGAGCAGTGCGATGATCGCCATACACAATCGAATGGTTTGTCTCATGCGACCGACATCCGAACCGGCACACGCGCCGCACAACGCTAGGGCAGCGGTGGATAACCGTAGACGTCGCCCGTGACGCGGAGCGCCTCGAACTGGCCGCGCATCGCCGCCGGCAGCACCTCGGCCAGCGCCTCCGGCGTCCACCCGCCCGCTTGATGAATCGAACGCGTCGGTGCCGGCAGGGAAAACAGCGAGACCTCAGCGCCGCGCGCCACGAAGACCTGGCCGTTCACGTCCGCGGCCGCGTCGGACAGAAGAAACGCAACCAACGGAGCCACTTGCTCGGGCGTCATTTGCTTCAAGCGCGCCACGCGCGCCTTGGACGCCGCGTCTTCGCCAGCGGGAATCGTCGCGGTCATGCGCGTCCAGGCAAAGGGTGCAACTGCGTTGGCCCGAACACCAAAACGCTTCATATCCAATGCGATAGCCCGCGTCAGCGCAACGATGCCCAGCTTGGCCGCAGCGTAGTTCGCTTGCCCGAGGCTGCCGATGATGCCCGAGGTGCTCGTCATGTTGACGACGGCGCCACGGCCTTGGGCACGAAAGCGCTCCGCGGCGGCGCGGCAGACGCAGAAAGCGCCTTTCAAGTGCACGTCGATGACGGCATCCCAATCCTGTTCGCTCATCTTGTGGAACATGACGTCGCGCACGATGCCGGCGTTGTTGACCACGAAGTCGATGCGGCCAAAGGCGTTGAGTGCTTGGGCGACCATGGCGTGCGCGCCGTCCCAACTGGACACAGAGTCAAAATTCGCAACAGCTCTACCGCCTTGCGCGATGATGCCCCGCACGACCTCGTCGGCAGGGCGCTCGCCGCTGGCACTGCCGTCCAAGCTAGACCCGAGATCATTGACGACGACAGAAGCACCTTTCTCTGCAAGCAGTTGTGCGATTGCTGCCCCGATCCCGCGGCCTGCGCCCGTAACGACGCCGACTTGGTCCTTCAACATGGCAAACTCCCCGGTTGCGTGGCAACTTCTCAGAAAGCTGCCTGTCCCGTGACAGCCCGGCCCAGCACCAGTGTGTGCACTTCGTCCGTGCCTTCATACGTAAACGTGCTTTCCAAGTTCAGCATGTGGCGGATCACGCCGTAGTCCACCGTGATCCCGTTTGCGCCCATGAGCGCCCGCGCCCTGCGGGCAATATCCAGCGCAATCCTACAGTTGTTGCGCTTCATCAGGCTGACCTGAACTGGCTCCAGCTTGCCCGCATCTTTCAAGCGCCCATACTGCAGGGACAAAAGCGAGGCTTTGACGATCTCGTCGGCCATATCCGCCAACCGCGACTGAATCAGCTGCCTGGAGCCGATCGGCACGCCGAACTGGTGGCGGTCCAGGCTGTACTGCCGCGCCCTCTCGAAGCAATCGCGCGCCGCGCCGATGACACCAAAGGCCACACCAAAGCGCGCGTTGTCGAGACAACCGAGCGGCGACTTGATGCCTTTGGCCTTGGCCAGCCGCGCCGACTCGGGCAGCCTCACGTCATCGAGCGACAGGGAGCCGGTGTACGACGCGCGCATTGACATCTTGTGGGGAATGTCATGAGCGGCAAAGCCTTTTTCGCCCTTCTCCACGATGAAGCCGAGCACGCTGCCCTTGTCGCCCTCGCGCGCCCAGACGATGGACACATCGGCGATCTGCGCGTTCGTAATCCACATTTTCGTGCCGGTCAGGCGCCAGTCATCGCCATCCTTCTGGCAGCGTGTGGTCATGCCGGCCGGGTTGCTCCCGGCTTCGGGTTCGGTCAGGCCAAAGCAGCCGATGACCTTGCCCTGCGCCATCGCCGGCAACCACTTTTTCTTTTGCTCTTCACTGCCATACGCATAGATCGCGTACATCGCGAGGCTGGTCTGCACCGAAACAAAGCTGCGCAGGCCCGAGTCGCAGCGCTCGACTTCCTGGCACGCCAGGCCGTACGCGACGTTGGAGATGCCGGGGCAGCCGTAGCCGTGCAGGTTGGCGCCGAGTACGCCCATCTGCCCCAATTCCGGAATCAATTCTTTGGGAAAGCGACCGGCTTCGAAGTCGTGCCCGATGCGCGGCATGGCCTTCTGGTCGATGAAGCGGCCGACGGTGTCGCGGACGGTCTTCTCTTCCTCCGTCAACAAGTCGCTCCAGCCGATGAGGTGATCGATGTCAAACGTGTGCGCGGTCATAAGGTTGCCTCGGGTAGAATGGGAGAATCAGGCGGCTTGGCGGGCGCCGAGCAATTCCAGGCGGCCCTTCTTGAGCAGGTTGTCGAAGCGCCAGGCGCCGAGCAGGGCAGCGCCAATGGCGCCGGCCAGGATGCCGTCGTCGTGGCTGCGCGCTTCCAACTGAATGTTTTTCTTGCCTTGCGCCAGCACCTCGCGCAGCGCAGCGACCAGGCCGGCATCGTGGGCGAGACCTCCCGTCAACAGCACCACCTCGTCAGCGCCGATGGCGCGCAGCAGGCGTTCGAGACGGCCGGCGATGGAAAGATGAATGCCTTTCAGAATATCCGGAGTAGAGATGCCGCGGCTGACCATGTTGATGACGTCGGTCTCCGCCAACACCGCGCAGATGCTCGAAACCTGCTCCGGCTTCTGGGCCTCGCACGACATGGGGCCGATGTCCTCCAGCGGCACACCCAGGTAGCGCGAGATGTTCTCCAGGAACTGCCCGGAACCGCTTGCACACTGGCCGGTCATGCGGTGGCCGAGCACCTTGCCACGCGTGTCGATTTTGATGGCCCGGGCGTGCAGTGCCCCGACGTCCAGGACGGCGCGCGCCGCCGGTTCCAGCACCAGCGCGCCGCGCGCGTGGGCGGTCATGCTGTAGAAATGCCCCGTGCGCATGGACACCATCTCGCCGTCGCCGGTGCTGGCAATGTAGTCAAAATCATCCGCAGTTACACGCGCTTCCGCGCATGCTGTCGCGAACGTGGTTTCGACGACCTCGACGATGTTGCGGCGCCGGATGCGCTGCACGGCTGTCGCGAGAATGTCCGGTGATTCGCCGGCTTGTGAGCGCGTGATGGCGACCTTGACCGACGAGGAGCCGGCATCGATGCCAGCGGTGAGGTGTTTCTTGGCGACGGGCGCAATCATGGAGACCTCATGAACTTTCTCGACTTGCGAGCCGGACAGGCAGGGAAGCCTGTCTCAACCCTGTCCACACGGACACGTATGTCCCTATCCGGTCACGATTACACGCACGATGCGTCCAGTTGCATCGGCGCCGGCCGCGAGCGCGCACCCACCGTTTCGACCTGCGGCATCAGGCTCGGCTTGCCCGCGCGCCAGTCATCCAGGGCGAACATCGCCGCACCCAACGCACCCATGTAAATGGAATCCGTGTGGATGTTGAGTTGGATGCTCGGGCCGTAGTTCTCATGCACCAACTCCGCCAGCAGCTTGGTTGCCATCGGGTTCTTGCACACGCCCCCAGTGAAAGTGAACTCGTTCTCGATCCCGCCCGAGCGCGCCAGCAGCGACATGGCGCGCAGCAGGATCGCGCGGTGCAGGCCGGCCAAGATGTCCTCGCGCTTCTGACCGAGGGCCAGGCGCTCGCGCAACTCCGCGCCAGCAAAGACGGTACAAGTCGAGTTCACGCGCACCATGCGCTGCGCCCTCAAGGCCAGCGGACCCAATTCGTGCAGACCGAGGTTCAATTCGTCCGCGATATAGCCCAGATAGCGACCACAACCCGCAGCGCAGCGATCGTTCATCTGAAAAGAGGTGACGACACCGTTCTTGTCGACCTGGATCGCCTTGGTGTCCTGGCCACCGATGTCGAGCACGCTGCGGGTGCCGGGGAAGATGCGGTGCGCGCCGCGGCCGTGGCAGAGGATCTCCGAGCGAACCGCCTCTTTCGGAAACGGCAGCGTCTGGCGGCCATAGCCCGTGCCCGACAGCGACACTTCATCAATCACTTCAGCGGCAGACTCCCGCGCCGCCTGGTCCAGCAGCGCCTGAACCGCCGCCCCCGGCTTGCGCGCCGCGGCGACCCGCGCCACGGCTGTCGGCAGAAGCACTTGAAAATCCCGCGCTTGAACGCGGGTCTCCACGTCGAGAATGGCGCGGTCAAAAAGCCCGACCAGGCGCTCGAACGGCACGTCGCCACGGGAGCTGGCTTTCTCCGAGCCGGCGACGAAAGCCGCCCCTGCAATGTCGCGGAAGAAGTCGCTTTTGCGCTCCATGCCACCCAGGAACAGGAGTGGAGCCGTGACGATCATCTCGTCCAAGACCGTGGTCGCCGCCCCCGTGACCGTGTCCTGCAACGCGCCGGCCGACCACTGCGCCAGCAGGCCAAGCACCCGCTCGCGCAGGTAGAGCAGTTCATCGAGGTACAACTCCAACCGGAAAGCCGAGAGCAGGTCCGGTTCGAGGGCACAGGCCGCGGCCGCATCTTGCCCGCTGTTGCGCTTGAGCGCCCGTTCCAGCAAGGAAAATCGCACCGCCGTCAGCGCCTCGTCGCGCGCAATCGCACTCGCGACCGCGTAGTTGCTGCGGCTGTTGGTGATGCCTTTGCCGACGATCTCGCCGTGTTCGTCGAGCATGACGGCCTTGGTGGTCGTCGAGCCGAGATCGATGCCGATGGTGCACTTCATGCTTTGGACTCCGAAGAAGAACAGCCTGCCTGGTTCCGGGCGCCGCGTCGGAAGAGTGCTCAGGCCCGCAGGCGACGCGCGTCGATCATCTGGAAATAACTCTGCAAACGGTTCTCGATGTTGGCCTTGGAGAAGTAGCGCGGGTCGACCAGATCGCTTTCGATGAATCCGCCAGGTACGCCGGTACGCTGCTCGATCTCGCGCAGCATCAGCAACTGCCCTGCCGAGAAAGAGTTGCAGGACTTGACGCTGTTGATGAGAAAGCCGTCAGCCTGATAGTCCTTGATGTACTTCTCGATGAGATCGATGCGGCTGGGAATGCCCAGGTTCGTGTAGCAGCCGAGGCAGTAATCCGCAAGACTTTCCAATGGTTCTTCAGGGCTGTGACGAAAGCCCTGATCGTACAAACCGCCGACGCGGGTGTAGGTGCTATTGACGACGACAGCGCCCTCTTTGGCGAACATGCGCCAGAAGTCCGGGAAACTCGTCCAATTCGGTGGGCCTTCAACCACCAGCCGATAACGTTGTTCGCCCATCAGGCCATCGGGCGTCGACGGACCCTCGCCCCGCGCCATGCGCGCTTCGACCTCGCCGCGCAGTTCGCTGTAGTATGCGCACGCTTCCTCGGAGCCGCGAAACGCCGTGAAGATCGGGCCGATGTAGTAGACACCGCCAAAGTAGCCGTCGATCGGCGAGGGCTTGTGCTTGGCCGACTCCCAAACGGCGACCAGGTCATCCTCGGCTTGCGCAGAGAGCCGCAGACGCCGCTGCAATTCAGCCATGTCGAGCTTCTTGCCAGCCAGCTTTTCGAGCGCTGGAATCACTTCGTCTTTCAGCTGATTGACCACGTACTGGCGCATCTCTGGCGTGACGTGACCGTCCGGCTGGTAGGGCACGTGCAGCATCACCACCGGGCACTGGTACTCCTCTCGCAACAGCTCGAACCACTTGAGGAATGTGAAGCAACCGGTGTACGACAACAGCAGCAGATCCGGCGGCGGGATCTTGGTGCCGGTGGGACCGATGTTGCCGCTGCGCAGCATGCCGATGTCGCACTTGACGTACGTGCACACATCTTCGGAATGACCAGCTTTTTCCGCTTCCGCAATGTAGCCGGCCGACTTCTGGCGCATGCCGGATTGCAGGGCATTGATCTCCGGCAGGACCGGCAACAGATCAAGAGCCCCAAGCAATTCCGTCAAGTTGCCAGGGACGAAGGTGTAGACGACCTTCTGACCGGTCTGCGGCGCGCGCTCCAACTTGTCGAAGTGCTCGGCCAGCATCTGCTTCTGGCGGTCCTGGCTGGCGTCCTTCTGCGACGACGCTTTCGTCGCGACACCGGGACGGTTGCGAACTGGCAATGCGGTGCTCATTGGACGGCCCCCCACAACTTGACGGAATCGGAGAAGGCTCCGGCCTGCTCGCGAATGACCTGAAATTGCCCTGTATTTTCAGCGAACTTGAATGACGTGAACGGAATTCCAGCCTTGTCGAGCGCCGCCTCCAGCATCGGCTGATCGAGCAGCGCTGGATCGCAGAACGATGCGGCGGCGAATACCACGCCGTCGGCCTCGGTCGCCTTCACGCGAGAGATGAGCGCGGCGCCCTTGTCCGCCTCGCCGATGTAGCGCGACGCGGTTGCCGCGCCGAACTTGATGAAACCGTGAGCCAATGTCTCCAGGGGATCGCCGCTTTCCTCGTCCAGTGCGTGCTCGATGTAGCGCAGCCCGAGCATCAAATCGTCCTCGATGATGTCGCAACCAGCCTTTTCCAGCGTGCGAATCAGGTCAAACGGCGGCTGCTCGCAGAAGGAACCCACCAGCACGACGCGCACGTTGTCAAAAGGCCGCGTTTGCCGCCCCTTCACGGCCAGCGCAAACTCCTCCAGCATTTCTGCATGTTCCAGCGCGGGCAGCATGCTGCCCGCCCGCACCAACAGGTACGCGTCCGAGGCTGGCAGACGCCACGGCTCACGGCGGCGCAGCTCGTCGAGCACGGCAATCGCCTTGCGGCGGCGGTTCTCATTCTTGAGGGCAATCCGCAAGTTCTCGGCCGTCAGCGGCTTGGCGCCCCGGCCCTCCAACTCCTTGGCGATGCGCGCGAGTTCCGAGGCATAGAACTTGCCGCCCAGGTGCAGCGCGAAGTTCTGCGGCAGATCGAGGTAGGCGCTCCACCGCTCCGGGAACAACATCTTCCACATTCCACCGAGATTGCGGATGACGTCGCAGAGCGAGGGAAACACCATGCCATCCAAACAGTTCAGATGACCGCCCAATCCCATCTCAATCGTCGAGCGCGGAATGTGACAGATGTAGCTCTGGTAGTAGGAATCGCCGCGGATGATGTCGATCTGGTCCCCGCCGCCCAGAATCGCGACGGGCAGGCAGCCGATGGCCTCGAGCAGGGGCCGCGGCGCGTACACGGGCATGTAACCGATGGCCAAGCCGCCTGGATTCGCGGCCTTCCAGCGGTGCACGGCGCCCAGGTGCAGATCCTCGACCATCGCGCGCGCCGTCGCGAGCAGGACGCTGGCGCGGTCGCCGCCAAAAGCGAGATCGGTGTCGGGGGAAGGGTTCGTGGTCATGCTGCGCTCCGTGACTCCGCGATTCTCCGGGGACATTCAAGGCTCAATGCAGGGATCCGACCAGCGACGGTGCCGCCAGATTCTTCAGCGTTGGCGCGAGATCGTCCTGCAACTTCTCGTACTCCGCTTGGCGCGACGGGCAGCGCGCCACCAGACCGCACAGCGCGAGACCGTGGATGCTGCGCGCGACGTCTTGCGGCGTCCCGTGCAAGTCCGGGTCGTACCACGCCCACACCCAGTTGATCATGCCAAAAAGGCTGTAGGTGACCCTTTCGAGTTCCGCCTCTGCCACCTGGCCACGTGCCGCGCTGTCAGGACCCGCGCAGCCGTCGCCAAAGACGGCGGCCACGGCATCGCGCCCGACGCGGAAGTACTGCACTTTCAACGCGCGCACGCGCTGACGGTGCTCTGCCGGTAACGCCGCGGCCTCGTGCACCAGGACGCGCATGACGTCAGCATGCTGCGTGAAATATTGGACTTGATTGTAGATGAACAGGTACAGGCGGGACGCCGGATCGGCCACGCCGGCCATGCTTTCCTCGGCAGCGCCAATCAGCGTTTCGAACGCGCGCGCCTGCAGCGTCGCCAGCAGTTCTTCCTTCGAAGAAAAGTAGTTGTAGAGACTGGATAATCCGCAGCCAGTCGCCACAGCCAGATCGCGCATCGACATGCCATGAAAGCCACGCTCGGCGATCAGCCGCGCGGCAGCCTCGTAGATGTCGGCGCGGTGTTGTTCCTGGCGCGCGGCGCGACGCGTCATGCGTGGCTCCAGGCCGGTGGCCGACGCGCAAGGAAGGCTTCGATTCCCTCATTGCCGTCATGACTGGTCACGATTTCGCTGAGGTATTGAGCCTCTGCGGCATCCAGGCCCGCCCCGAGCGCCGCGATCAGACCCGAACCCTGGCGGATCGCCTTGACGCCCTGACGCAGCGCAAACGCAGACAAAGGTTGCAGATTGACGCGGTACCACGTCAGCAGCTGCTCGATCGGCTCGTTGTCGCCGCTCAGCAACGTGACCAGGCCAATCCGCTCGGCTTCCGCGGCCTTGAGCGCGGCGCCGGTCAGCAGCAACCTCTCAGCCACCGCGCCACCCAAGCGCTGCGCACCGACCGCAGCGAGCACCGGCGGCAGCACGCCCAGCTTGATCTCTGGGCACGCAAGTGCGGCATTTGGCGTGGCAAACAAGAAGTGGCAGACCAGCACGACCTCGAACGCGCCGCCGAGGCACTGGCCCTCGATGAGCGCGGCCACCGGCACCGGATAGTGACCGATCTGACGGATCAGCGCGTGAAAGGCAGCCAGCATGCCAGCAGCCTTGTCGCGGGTGTGCTCTTCAACGGACGCGCCGAACGAGAAATGGCCACCGCTGCCGCGCAGGATCACGAGTTTCAAACTCCGATCTGTCCCCGCCTGCGTCAGAGCCGCTGACAACGCCGCCATCATCGCCGCATCCAGGATGTTGGCCTTTGGCCGCGCCAGGCGCAGGTCCAGCACGGCGCCACCCTCCAGGCGCGTGACGACGACATGGGGCGTTGTCTCTGTCATGTCAACCTCTTGCGCATCAGACCGGCTCAGGCGACTGCATGACCTTCTTGTGCAGCACGATCCGCTGCCTGGCCGCGACGCGCCGACGGCAGCAGCACTTCGGCCACCAGCGCACCGTCGAAGCGCGCACCCTCTGCCAACCGACGGCGCAGCAACACGAAATCGATCTCACGCTCGGTGCGATCGCCATAGTGAAACGCCGGGAATCCGGCAGCTGCCTCGGTATTCATGTTGAGCGCCAGCCAACTACGGTTGCTTTCGCTGTTGGCATACCAGTGCTCGAGCTTCTTTTTGCGTAGGCTTTCCAGCGTCTTGCGCGTGCAATCCGGGAATGTGTACATCAGCTTGGTCACGTAGGATTCGACCAGCGCATCGAGTTGCGACAGGTCCACCGTGCAGCCTGCGAGCAGCGCCTTGGCCTCGGCCAGCGCGGCGCCGGTCTTGTTCTCGCCGAGGAGCGGACGACCGAACTCGTCGACATCATTGCTGGTATGCACCAGCGGGAACGCGACGAACTTGCCATCGGCGTTCTTGTGAACGGGAACGACGTCGTTCAAGAGGCCGAGGCGTAGGGCCTTGTGAGCGCTCATCGGCTCGCAAAGAACGAGCGATTCCGCAGCCTTGGCAAAGCCGATGTACAGATGCAGGAAGTCAGTCGAGCCGCCATCGGGCGCCGAGCCGTGCACAGGGCCCGCCTGGCCAAAGCGCGCGTGGTCGCCCGACACGGAGAAGTCGCAGGCCATGCCGATTTCCTGGCCGCCACCGATGCGCATGCCGTTGACGCGGCAAATCACCGGCTTGTCACAGATCAGGATGTTGGTGACCATGTCATTGAAAAGACGCATGTACTGCGCATATTCCAACGGACGGTTCGAATAGTAGCTCGCGTACTCCGCTGTGTTGCCACCGGTGCAGAACGCTTTGCTGCCGACCGCGGTGAACACGACAGCGACCGCTTTGCGGTCGGCGCTGGCGCGGCGGAAAGCCAGGATCACTTCCTTGACCGCCTCAGTCGTGTAGGAATTCAGCTGCTTCTCATTGTCCAGCGCAATCCAGATCTGGTGCAGACCCGCGACGAAGCTGCCGTCGCGCGCTTTGACGGGTCGTTCTTCATAGCGGATGTGCTTGAAGGCCAGGTCGGGGACGAGATCGTGGTTGATGAGTGTGGTCATAGAATCCTCCAGAATCAGCAAGGTACAAACTAGATCAGGTCCGCGGATCCACAATCATGCGTCGCTCCAGCTTGTGCGCCGCCATGTCCACGAGCAGGTCGCCCAGCCGGGCGATGGGTGCGTGGGCGCAGAAAGGCTCGAGCACGAGCTTGCCGTCCCAGATCAGTTGCAGCACGTCTGGGTACGCCTCGGGCGGACAACCCCAGGTACCATGCACGGTTGCATCAAAAGCCATGAGGTTCGAGAAGCGCAGTTCCACGGGCTTGGCCGCAAAGCCGACCTGCACCAGCGTCGCGGCGCGCGCCAGCAAGGTGAAGGCCAGCGTCTGGCCCTCGGTCGTGCCGCTGCACTCGAAGATGCGCCAGTTCAGTGACGGCACGCCCCAGGCGTTCGCCGCGCCGTGGACCTCCTTGCGGACATCGCGCGGGTTCTTATCGCGCACGCTGACGCACAGATCCGCACCGACGGCGGCGACCTGCTCGAGTCGATCGCCGCGGACGTCACAAGCGATGACGTGAGCGCCGAGGGCCTTGGCGATTTGCACAGCGAACGCACCGACGCCGCCGGCGCCAATCACGATGGCGACATCGCCTGACTTGAGTTCGGCGCGCCGGACGGCCTGCCAGGCCGTTGAGACCGCGTCTGCGACAACGGAAAGCAGGCGCAGATCCATGCCTTGGGGCGCGCCGTCGAGTCGGACCAACGGCGCCGATGGCACGAGCAGGTGTGTCGCAAAGCCGCCATGGATGTCATTGCCCGGCATCTTCTGACTGGTGCAGGCATTGCCGCGACCTGCGAGGCAGAACGCGCACTTGCCGCACGGCAGCACTGCCGGGACGATGACAGGCTTGCCGACGAGGCTCGCGTCCGCCGCGGCGACCACGGTGCCGACGACCTCGTGGCCAAGCACCAGCGGCAGAGCGTGGTTCGGGCGAACGGAACCGTCGAAGTAGCCCAGGTCTGTGTGGCAAAGACCACAGGCGATCACCTCGACGATGGCTTCGCCGGGACCCGGATCTGCAATCTCCAAGTCATGTTGCACGAGCGGCCGACCCGTTTGTTCCAGGAACCAGGCTTGCGCGGTGATGGGCATGGTGAGGATCCCCCGAGGCTGAGAAGCCGTGCGGAGGATAGGCGAACGAACGTTCGTTCGTCAATTCAGAAGAGGCCGGAGTCCGTGAAAAAGTCCCGGCATGGCGTGCATCGCCCCTGTCGCTACTTGAGATTGAACTGCAGAACGGTCGAGCCAATCTGGATCTGGTCGCCATCCTTCAGGAATACTTTGTGCACCCGCTGGCCGTTGACCAAGATGCCGTTCGTCGAGTTCATGTCCGCGACTTCATAACGCATTTGGTCGATCTTGATCGCCGCATGGCGCCGTGACACCGAACCATCTGAGATCACGATCGTGTTGCCCTTCATCGAGCCGATCGTCGTCACATCATCGATCAGCGGGAAGTTCTCGCCCGCCAGCGGCCCCTGCAGCACCGCCAACCGGCCGCGCGACGGGCCGTCGTAGGCCTGTCGTTCTTCCGCCGCAGGCGCGTTGCCCCGCCGTCGCACCAGAAAGACAATCAACAGCACAATCAGACCGATGCCCAGCAGACCGCCCAGGCCGATGCCCGCCCACTTCAGGTATTTGGTCCACGGCAGGCTCGGTTTGGGCAGCACGACGTCGGTGAACACCGCCTCGGCCTCGGCATCGCCCTTCAACTTGGCCTTGACGCTGATGATGTGCTTGGCCTCATCCTTGCCCTTGATGACTTCGCCGCCCTCGGGCACCTCTGCCAGGCGACCCGTGATGACGTACTGCTTCTTGATGCGATTCGCTACGTTGTCAAACACCGACGGAATCGTGCCCAGGCCGTCCTTGTTCGACACATAGGTGTAGGCACCGCCCGAAACATTCGCAACTTCCTGCAACAAGGACAGATACTGCTCGTCATCCGGCGAGTAGCCGATCGCGTAGATGCGGATCTTGTTCTCGTCGATCTGCGACTCGACCATCTTCTTGACCTTGGGCTGCAGCTTGTCCTTGCGCGTCTCGCGGTCCTTCGCGTCGGAAATCACGACCAGAAAGCGCCGCCGGGTGCTCGACAGTTTTGCGTTCGTCCCCAGGTTCTCATTGAAGTAGCCCAGGGCCTTCTTGAGCGCGCTCTGGAACTCAGGCAAAAGACTGGTCTCTCGCTCTTTCTGCCCTTGGTTGGTCTCGGGGTTGAGGTCGGCGTCCGGCAGCTTGTCGTTCAGCACCTGCTCCTTGGCCTGGTCGAAATTGCTGGCAAAAGAGCAGATCACCTCCTGCGGCACGCTCTCGCGGTAGCGAATCACAGCAATCATGTCGTTGCCTTTGAGCCGAGTGATGAATTGCGCTGCACCTTCCTTGGCTTGCTGGTACGTGCTGTGCTGCTCTCCTTCCTGGATCTGATAGCCCCGCGAGGCATTGAGCAGGATCAGCACCGCCACCGGCTCCTGCGCCTTGTCCGCTGTCTGCACGGTCGGTGGTTCCAAGAACTTCAAGTCCTTGCCACTGGCCTTGATCGTGAAGTCGTCGGCACCGAGGTTTTCGACGGGCGCACCTTTGGAATCGACGACGTCGATCGCCACCGAGAGCAGGTTCTCCTTGGCGTCATACGTGACGTTGTCGATGGTTGCGTGCGACTCGCTGTCGGCCTGCGCGAAACTGGGCACGAGCAGCGCCGCAGCCGCCAGCAGCCACGTTGCTAGCCGCGCCTTGCGAACGTTGCGCAGTTTCATGGATCCTCCGAAACGAAACGGACCAGCGGAGATGGACATCATTCGACGGACTTGAACTTCATCTCGGAGCGACCCAAGCGAATCTTGTCGTTGTCGATGATGTCCTCCTTGGTGATGCGGCGGTCGTTGACGTAGGTGCCGTTGGTCGAATCGAGGTCCGAGAGTGTGAACTCACCGTTTTCATGCCGAATAACGGCGTGCTTGGAGGAGAGGTACGGATCGGTCAACACGACGTCGCAGTCGGCAGCCGTGCCCATCACGTTCTTGCCATCGACAAGCCTGAAATCACGGCCTTTGAGCTCGCCGTTCAAGACGACGACCCAGCCCACCACGGGCTGGAAGGTGCCGCGGTTGATGAGGCTGACGTCGAAGGCAACGGTCTTTTCGGGCTCGCTGAAATCGCCGCCCGCCGCCTGACGTTCCGGCTCGGCCTTCTTCTTCGAGAACCAGCCCATGTCGCCTCCCTTCTTTGCTGCTTCTTTCGCGGGCTTGTCGTCTTTCTTGTCGCCCTTCTTGACCACTGCCTTGGCAGCAGCCCCCGGCGCATCGACGACCTTGTTGAACCCTTTTGCCGCGCCCGTCTTGGCCTTGGTGATGACGCCGAGCTTCTTGGCCTTGGCCGTATTGACGACCGTATCTACCCGTTGCTGGCCAAGATTGCGGAAGAAATCCCAGATCATACCGATCCTTCTCGTCGCTGCGACCAGGGTGCATGGCACCGGTCACGCCCGGCAGAATCTCACACCGCATGGGCGACCGGCAAGCCGGCTTTGCACCACGCGATCCACGACACGTCGCTACTCACGCTTGGTTGGCTGGTACGCCCACATCTTGAACACATTGATGTCTCGGTCGGCCGTGATCGGCTTGGCCTTCATGCGCAGCGATACTTCGCGCACGTGTTCGGCCGGCACGACGTAAACCCAGTTGCGCCATCGCGTCTTGCGATCGGACCCCGCGCAGATGCAGTTGGCCAGCCGGCGTCCGTTGCCCTCGAACTCTGCCTCCCAGTCACCGTGCACGTAGTCCATGCGCCAGACAATGTAGACGTCTTTGCCGGGCTCGACGTTCTTCAATTCGAACTCCAACTGCCCGCCCTCAAAGGCCACGCCCGCATCCTCAACCGTCACCCCATCGGGATACTTCAACTTCTGCCGCGTGCGGTACTTGTCGCGTTCGCCACTGATCTTCCAGGTGTGTGTCTTCTCACTCTCCGCGTCGAGCGGGTCGATCATGTCGATCAGCGTCAGATCCTGGCCTTCGATCGTCATATTGTGGGCAAAAGCCGCCGAATGGACCTTGATTTTGTCGATCACCGCATTGGTGTCGGTCGCCTTCTGCTCCAACTTCTTGGGTTGCTTCAGGTTCTTCGCGAACATGGTCTCCATGAACTTCTGGCATTCACCCTGGTAGCCCATCAGGCCGTTCAGGAAGTCGAGGGAGAAATGCCGCTCGTCGTACTTCTGAATGGAAATCTCGATGTGTTTCTTGAAGTTGGCAAAGTCGCGCTGGCTCGAGATCTGCGGCACGTTGGCCTCGATCTCCTGCACCAACGTCTGCTGGTGGCCGAGCACGATAAGATAAAGCTGAAAGAAGTTGCTGAGGTCGATGGCATGTGCGCCCAGCAGCATCTCCATCGTGATGAAAGCGTGCAGCACATCCGCCGCTGGAAGGATGCGCATCTGATGGAACATGTATGAATACACAACCTTGGACTTGCGAACCATGTCGAGCAGGTCGTTCTGCGTTGCCGGCGGCACAAAACTGCCGGCAATGCCTGCCAGCGGCACGTAGCGCAGGTCCAGCTCGTTGGGTTGCGGATTGAAAGGATCTTTTGCGTCCGTGATCCGCTTGACATCCTTCGTGAGGCTCACGCGGCACAGCTCGACCTCCTGGTGGATGTCGGGCTCGGTGATGATCCACTCGACCTTGGTGCTTTCGGCGATGCGGCGATGCCCCTTGAAGTCCAGGTTTTCCTTGTAGGAAATGAAGTCCGTGAACTCCTCGATGTAGCGGGCGACGAGGTAGACGGTGGCCGGCAACTTGAAATCTGCCGGGTTCAACTGACGGATTTCCGGCTCCCACAGGAACACATCATTGCCTTGCGCGTCCACGGCATAGCCGCTCTGCACCTCGACCGCCAACTCGCCGCGACCGCGTCCCGACACGCGCAGACCGCCCAGCGCGTGCGGCACGACACCCGGGCCGTGCATCATCTTGTTGTGCAGCTTGCGCTTTTCGACGTGGTAGCGCTCGCCCTCGTTCCAGTCCTTCTCGGTGGTGCGAAAGCCACGAAAGAAGTTGAGGCGCTTGTAGTTGCGATCGGTGATGTCGGTCATGGTGTCCTCGGCATGGTTTCCGCGCGGACGCGGGCTTGTGCTTTGTGGTTCAGGCGTTGTCGTCGGGCTCAGCGAGGGCTTCCTCGCCGATGGTCATGAAGGGCTGCAGTTCATAGCTTCCGTCATCGTTGGCAAACGTCAAAAAGTAATGTGTGTGCGCGGGTTTTTCCGCCTGGATGACCCGGTGCACGCGGATGATCTGGTCATCGCTGATGGCGCTCGCCGGTACCGGCAAATGCACGACAAAGCAATGCGCCAGGTTCATCGGTGGCAGAATCGTCGAGGTCGTGCCGATCTCACTCGACACACCGACGCGGAAGGGCTCGAACGGCCACTGGTTTTCCAGGATTTCGGGCTGCACTCCCGTGTACATCTCCAACAGTTCCGCGAGCGCCGCCTTGGTGCCGCGCATGCTGTAGAGCGCCGGAGCAAAACGCAGCCATTTCCGCTTCTTCTCGTCCGGCCAATCCGGGTCGAGATGCAACGCGATCCACGACGCCAACCACTCGAGAAAGCGCGGATCCGTGTCCAGCGGCCGGTAGAGGAGCGCCGAATCGCTGACTTGATCGGCCACCCGATCATGCAGCTGCTGGAAGATCCACATGAACTCGTGAAGTAGACCGTTCTTGCCGCTGGTCGTCTCCTGGTAGAGTTGCGGCAGGAAGCGCATCCAGCTGGCCTTGGCCACCGAGAGCTCGACAGGCGTGGTCGAATCGACGAGTTGACCGCGCGCTGGCGTCTGCCCGACGACGTGATTTTCCGCTGCGTACGCCTCGACATAGCGCGGCACGGGCGCCGCGAATCCCGCCTGACCGAGCACGATCGACGCGTCGCGCAGCGGCATGCCCGTCAACTCCGGAACGATGAGCTTCCTGGCCCGTCGATCCATCGGCCTCAAAGGCCCGCCACCGCGGCTTGTGTTCGTATCGACCATGCTTTGCGCCGCCTACACGATCCTTTCGTGAGCTTTTTCAATGACCTCTACGCGAACCACGTGCACCAGCTCGCCCGCACCGACCTTGAACTGGTCGACCTCGATCTTGGTCGCCTCGTCGACCAGCCGCACGCGATCGACGAAATCGACACCGGGCACGTCCTCGATGACGTGGTACATGTCGACGCGGTAGACCGGACGGCCAAAAGGCCACCCCTTGCCGTTCTTGCCGCCGCGCAGCGGATGTAGGAACATTCTGATTCTACGCTCGATCTCTCGCTTGACGCGGTCGCTGCCGGCGGCCTGCAGCACGATCAACTCCACCTGCACGCTCATTTCGCGGTACTGCGGCCGCTGGACATTGAGCACGGTCGACAGCAACTTGCGGTCGGCCAGGTGGTTGCGGACTTTGCGCAGCAATTCGGTAGACGGAATGGGCTTGTCCAAGAAATCCGGATGGTTTTCCGCGACCTTGGGCACGATGACCACGCTCACCTCGCCTTCGCGATCCTGCGCGGGCAGGGCGCACACCCGCGCCACCGAGTTCGATGCCTCGATGGCCAGCCACTCGAAGTCCTCTGCCGTGACTGCGCGCGACTTGGCCTTGAGCGAGTGTGGTCCGCGCAGTTTGGCCTCTTCGATGGTCTCCAGGTTGCAACCGCCTGATGCGGCGAAGACATTGCGCACGCCCTCGACATACGGCACGGCCTGCAGCAGCACGGTCACGCTGTCCGGTGGCACGTTGCCGCCCTCGCCGCCGCCGACTTGGTAGCGCTTGCACACGACGTTGCGGTCGCCCTTTGGCGGCACCATGCCGCGGATGCCGTCGCCGAAGTGCACCTCACTGGTGACCACGTCCTTGGTGTAGTGTCTTGAGGAAGGCGTCGACTCATAAAGACTTTCCACTTCCTTCCAGCGCACGAACCAGCCTTCGCCGTCCGGATCCGCCAGCACGTACTGAGGGCCGAACCACGCCGTGAGCTGCTCTGCGTCCGCAGCGGTCGGCTTTTCGCGTTCCCGCACCCAGATCTCCTGGCCCGGCAGCACCGGGCCGCGCACGAACTTGTAGGACTGGTTCGGCAGACCCTTGGATGCACCGAGCACCGTTTCGCCATACGTAGTGACATTGCTCGCATAACACGCGTTGAGCCAGACGTTGCGCAGCATCGGTGGCTCGTCGTAGCCGCCGAACTCCAGCCGCGCGCGTACCCAGTGCAGGTTCTCGCCATAGCGCTTGTTCAGCCGATGGTCCTTTGGCCCGACGAACTCGACGAAGCCACTTTGCGTAAAACCGTAGGTATGGTCCTGGGTAATGAGCGAAGCCCAGTCCTTGCCGTTCCAGTATTCCCAGTTGATGACCTGCTCGGCGTGCACGTGGCTCAGGGCCTTGGAGGTCTGGCCTGCCTGGGCGCGCAACCGCCGACCCGGCCCTTCTGCTTCGGCCAATTCGAAGTAGATCTGGTTGCGCTCGTTCGGGAAGGGGTCGCGAAAGCCGAGGTAGAGCGTCGGGCTCTCCTCCGAGACGGGCTGGAAGGGTTGGAACGGCTTGACTTCTTCGGCGGCAATCGTCGTGTAGTCCGTATGCACGAAATCGTTGTACGCGATGACCCGCTCGAATGGATGCTCCTGTTCGACAAAGCGCAGCATGATCGACTTGAGGGTCGGCGGTCGCAGCGGTCGCGTGTCCTTCCAAACCCAGCGATCATCTTCGAGTTCGTAGGTGCCTTGCACGCCATAGTCACCGCGCTCGATGCGTGCGCGCACGAACCAGCCTTCCTTGCCATTGACTTCGGCCGGCCGCAGGTCCTTGGGCCGCTTGAACGCGATGTGGCCGCTCACCGTCAGACAAAGTGTCTCGTCGCGGAATTCGAGGCCCGTGTCCTCCACATCGTAGTCACCGAATCCGGATCGCCCCAAAGTCTTCCATTTCTTGCCGTTCCAGTACTGCCAGCACAAGACGAGATCTGGAGACGCCTGCGGCGCCGCGACGGCTGAGACATCCGCTATTTCGACGTCGATGCGAATGTCGGCGTCCGGATGGCCAAATACGTTGTCGGATTGCAGGTACAGCGCGCGATCGACCACCGGATCGCGGCCAAATGGCTGGATGTTGCGGTCGAGATCCAGTTTGAGGAACAACTCGCCTTCCATGCTCGCCAGCGCCAGATCCGGGCGCTCGCCTTCGCCCACCAACTCCAAGCGCATCAGCACGCGGTCACAGATGGTATCCGCAGGCAAGGCAGGCACTTCCGCCAGACGGCCGCGAATGAACAGCCCGGTGAAGTCGCCGATGGTCGTGGGCGCCAAAGCCGGCGGACCCATGAGTGAAATCTGATCGGCATCCGTTTCCAGTGAGGGACTCTGCAGTTCGCGCCAACGCTCGCCGTCGAAGTACTCCCACTCCAACATGCGCACCAGCGCCTGCGCCCCCTCGCCAGTCGAAGTCGTCCGCACCGACAGAAGGCTTGATTCATTGAATGATTCCAGACGTTTATCGCCAACATACAAGAAGCGCTCGACGCTGCGCACGCCTGCCCAAAGCGGCACCCCCTCGCGCTTTCGGCCCAGAAGTCCGGTGTTGTCGCTGAAGGTGTCGTGGTGCTGGCTCATGCACTTGACGAGATCGTTGTTGGTCACGCACAGATCGATCTCGGTCTCAAACGTCGCAAAAGTGCCGTCGGAGCCTGGCTTTGTGCCGACACTCGTGCCGAAAGGCACCAGCACTTTGTCGGCCTTCGGATGAATGGCGAAGCGCAGCACCGTCCGCGCTGGTTGCGGCGGCGTCAGCGTGATGCCCATCAGCTCCAAGAACGCGAGAAAGTTCTTATCCGGCACGCGGTTGAGCCGGTAGAGCGTCATTTCCGTCATCCACGCGAACAGCTCGATGAGCGTGATACCGGGATCGGATCGATTGTGGTTGGTCCATTCCGGGCAGTATTGCGGAATCAGCCGGATGGCTTCCTGCACGATGTCGTCGAACGTACGGTCGTCGAGATTCGGACTCGGGATCATAGGTCTTGCTCCCGGCGGAGATAGAATGGATACACGAAGTTGCGATCGACATTGGTCGAGCGGATCTTGTAGCTGACATCCACGATCAGGACATTCTCGTTCTTCGGATCGGGACCGGCTGTCACCTTGATGTCGGCGATGCGCGGCTCCCATTTGTGCAGGGCTTCGCGTACATAGAACGCCACCATGCCGGAAGTCGAAGCGCTGTTGGGATGAAAGACGAAGTCATGGATTCGGCAACCGAAACTCGGACGCATGACGCGTTCGCCGACCGCCGTGCCGATGATGCACTCGACGCCCTGCTCGATGTTGTCGGCACCCTCAGACATGGCCATTCCGCCTACGGAATTGACCGCGAGGGGGAAGCTCATGCCGCGACCGAGAAAGCTTTTGGCCATGCACGCCTCGAAGCGGGGAGACCTAGTTGAGGAAGCCTTCGAAATCCAGACCGCACTGCGGGCACTCCGCTTTGACCCAGCCGGACTCGTCGGCATCGCACACGAGGTTGCCGCGGCCGCACACCGGACACGGATGACCCTCGGTGCGCCCGGCCGCCACGGCGGTCAGCGCGTCCTGGAGCATCATCAGCAGTTCTTCTTGGTCATAGTCGGCAGGACGCATGGCGCTTTTCCGGAACGCCAGGGGAACCGGCGCAGCCGGGCCATCGTAGCGGTGGCGGCGCAGGTGTCAACGCTTGGCAAGAAAAACAACGCCGCGCGCCGATTGCGCTCCTGACCGAACGGTCAGATTCTCGTGCCGGCGCCGCTACGCACCCTTGGCATTGCGCGCCACCGCAATCGTGGTGCGGTAGCCTTCCTCCGGACGGTAGCTGTGCGTCGCGGACGTGACGAGGTAGATGCCGCTGAACGCCTTGCCAAAGCCGACGAACTCCACGGTGCAGCCCGGCACGATGCGCGGGTCGCCGTTGACGACAGCCTCGCCGGTCAGGAAGTCCATGGAAAACTGGTCGAACAGCGATTGCGCCAGCGACTTGGCCTCGGCGGTGGACGCCACCGGCTGGTCGACGACGACATACTTGCGGCCATCCGACGCCGAACCGTAGAGGCCCTTGCCTGTGTCCGCCGCGCCCTTGACCGATGCCGCGAACGAGTACGAGCTGGAAGTGACCTTGGCGACAATGTTCTTCTTGGTCTCCGGATCCCAGCTGCGCACCTCGACGGCGGCATACTGCTGCACGGTCGACAGGCGGAAGTTGGCCGACAGGATGAACGAGGTGCCGGTCTCCTTGCGGTCGCGCGCGAGCTTGACGATCGGCGTCTGCGACGGATCCGGCTTGACGAACTTGACTTTGGAGGTGCCTTCGCGATCGGCTTTGTATTCCAGCGTCGCACCGATGGCACGCAGGAACTCGAAGTCAGACAAGTTCAACTGTGGAATATACTTGAGTTTCAGGTCGGTCGAAGTCAGTTGCCCTGCGCTCATCTTGTCGCTGGTCTTGGAGCCCTCGTGTGCCTTGGATTTGTTGATGATGTCGGAAACGGCGGTTGTCGGGACCTGATCCGCCTTGATGCCGTCGCCCCAGGTGAACGAACGATGGCCGCGCGTCAAGCGGTGCAGCTTGTGATAGCCAGAAATCGTTGTGCGGTAACCGCTTTCCACATCGAAGCTCGGCTCGATGTAGGTGACCTCGCCGGTGCAAAGGACGCCCGACTTGTCGAGGCCCATGGAGATCTCGATCTCGGAGCCGGGCTTGAAGGAGTCGATGAGGTTGAGCTGCTCGAGCGCCATCATGTCGAATTCGACAGCGAACAAGTCTGGATTGTCCAAGCGCAAATCGACCTGCACCGACACGATGCCGGAGCCGCCACGGGTCTCGAGCTTCTGGCCGCCGTCCGTGGCAATCGACGTGCTGCCATCAATTTTGATAGTGATTTCCGGTGTGTGCTTGTCCATTTCCGCTCATTCTCCCTGACGACGCGTGTGCCGCGAAGCGACCCTATGGCGGGCCGCTAGGCCCGGAAACCCGGAGCGGGCGCGTGATGGCGCCACGGAACAAGACACGGCTACTTGAGAATTGGCGGGATCAATAGGCGACGTCCCGGGGTCAGCGCAAGTGGATCGTCGATGCCATTGGCTTCCGCAATGCGCCGCCACTGCGCCGGATCGTCGTACTCGCGAAACGCGATGCCCTGCAAGGTGTCGCTGCGCCCGACGAGGTGCACGTGCGCTGTATCCGGGCTCGACTTGGTCGGCGCCTCTTTGGGCACTTCCGTCAGCGTCAGCTTGCACGTCGCGCGCACCGGCGTGCCATTGGGCAGGAACATCGTGTAGTTGACGTCCAGGCCCGTCACAAACCAGAGGCCCGTGTTGATCTGGCCCTGCGCGTCGCCCCAGCCGGTGCCCCAGCTGAACATGACGCGCACCGGTCGGTGCAGGTGTTCATCCAGCAGAATCAGCGACTCAAGCCGCGAGACATGCTGGTTGTAGACGTTCGTTCGCGTCTCGAACGTGTCGAACAGCAACTCGCCGAACTCGATCTTCGCTGCGTCGCCCGCCGTGAACTGCGGCGCCGGTGCGTTCTGACCCGCCGTCTTCTGCTCCTTGGGCTTCAAGGTCTTGGTGACCCGGACAGCTTGGGGATTGAAGTAGAACTCGACGAACTCCATGTCGGAGCCCTTCTGAGTCTTGACGTGGTCGTCCTTGTAGACGGCAATCCGCGCCTTCTGGAACGTGCCCTCAGCCATGCAACCCCCTTCTCTCCCTTTCCTTCTTGACCCGGACCATCACGGAGCGCGCAATCTTCTGCGCGAGCGCATCGAGGTCGTGGGCCGCCTGTTCCGCGTGCTCAGCCGCCGCGTGCCCGTCTTGGCTACCGCCCTTGCCATGGTGCGATTGACCGAGCATCGGCATGCCCTGCGTCGGATCCGAGCCGCTGGTCGAGATCGACTCGCTCAACGGCTTGGCGGCTGCAGCCGCAACCAGGGCGTGAGCGGCTGGCGCGACGAGAGGCAGCACGTTCGCCGACGGCTCAGACGTGACCGACAAAACACGCGCCATTGCGCCGGCTTGAATGCCACGACTGGACGCCGTCGCCCCACTGAACCGCGCACTCTCTTCGACGGCGGACTGCAACGCCGCAGCAGGATTGACCAACGTCGCGTCGGATCCGTAGGTGAAATCGCCGGGAATCGCGGCGGCGCCTTCCGGTGCCCGCGGTGAAATGAAGTTGCGCGCCGTGGAGCCACTCGCGGTGACCGCGGCGACGTGACCGCGCCCACCGTGCGCGGCGCGGCGCGCGTGCACGAGACCGCTCAAGCGATCCGCGCCGGTAAGCGCAGCCGGCATCTGCCCGGAGTCACCGAAAAATCCGTCACCATCGCTGACGCCGAGTCCGACCATTTCCCCGGAGCCGAGGGCCGAGGCGCCATAGCCGACCCGCTGCGCAGATCCGCGCGGCGTGACGCGCGTCAAGCCGGCAGCGCGGCGCGCAGTGCCGAGCAGACCACGGCCGCGACGCAAACCAACTGGTGCAAATTCATGCAGTTGAACTGCGGTGGACTTGTCACGGCGCGCAATGGACGGCGGGGCCGATCTGGACACGGTGGAGGTTGATTCTCCAGCATCTTGCGTCACAGAGCCCGATTCTGCTGCTGGCGCGAGGAGTTCGCGCTCCGGGTTCGCGCCGCGCATGCTGCGCGCCTGGGCATGGAACCCAAGCTCGCGCTCGGCCGCCGGTTGCTGCAGCGCGGCCAACGCCGCGAGGCCCGTGAGCACGATTTCGCGGGGCTCCTCTCGCGAGGTGGCCGCCGGAGCACGTGCCTCCGGTGCGGTCGCTGTCGACGGACGCGCCGTCGGCGCGGTGCCGGACCAGGACTCGCCGCGACGCAAAGCCAGAAGTTCTTGAGCAGCCCCGTCTTTCGCAGCGACAGCAGGCGGGGCTGACGCGACTTCGGCTTGACCGAACCAGCGCGACAGGAATGCGCGCGCCACGTCTTGCGCGCCAGCAGGAACCGGCGATCCAGCATCGAACAAGGCCAGGGCGGCTCGCAATGCGGCGGGTTCGCGCACATCGCGCAGACCAGCCGCCCATTGTGGCAGACGCGTTGTCCCGCCAGATGTTGCCGCCGTAGCCGATCGTGCCCCTGCAGCGGGGGGGGCTACCGCGCCGGCCGCATTACCGGCGGCTGCGCGGGATCTCGCCGTCGAAGCCGCGCGAGCGGTTTGCGCTTCAGGCGCAGGCGCATCCGCGAACTGTGCGTCCGGTTGCAGTGCGATGAGATCCGACTGCGGCGTGCTGGCCGGTCTCAGATCCCGCGAAGTGCCTGCCGATTCCTGCCGCAGCGATGGCGCGTTGCGGGCAAAGTGTTGCTCCAACCAGGGCGTGACGGCGTCGCGCAATCCACCGGGACGCGCGGCCAACTGCTCGAGACCCGCGCCGTTGGCAAAATCGAGGAGCGAACGACGCATGCCGGCAGACAACGATCCAGCAGCCGAGCCCATGGCGCCGACAACTCCGACGCCCCTTGCACTGGCCCGGTGCGCCACAATGCGATCGATGGCTGCCGCTGCCGCCCGCGTCCACGCCAGACCCGGCGCAGTCGCGGCGTTGGACAGTGCACCGGCTGCCGGTGCAGCCCGCGTAGCCGGGGACGCCAGCGTCGGTGCCGCGCCACGTCCGCCCAAAGCCACCGATTTCTCGGGCGCTGGCTTGGCAGCAGGCAGGCCAAGTGAGCGCAACAGTCCTGCGGACGCCGCATGCGCAAGTCGCGCTTTGGCTGCACGGCCACTGCCAGAATCCGTTGCCGACGCTCCATCCGCTGACCCGTCGGCAGCCGCTGGTTGTTCTGCACCTGCAACGAGGTATTCGCCAGCGCCGACGGCACCGGCCAATGGGCCGCGCAGTTCACGTCCAGCAGCCGCGGCAGAGCCAATCGAAGACAATTGCTGAACAAACGCGGCGGTCTCATTGGCCTGCGACTGCGCACCCAGCGCTGCCGGAACTGCCGCAAGGCGAGACCCGCCCTCCACGGAGGCCGGCAACCAGCGCGTTGCTTCTGCCATGGGCACCAATCCAGCGAGGTGGCGCAGAGACAAACGACCGGCAAAACCCGCTGCTGACAATGCTGCGTCGCCTGCTCCGGCACGGCCGGCGGCCACTGACTCGAGCCAACCGGTTTGTGCCAGCGCTGCACCTGCGACCGGTGCAGCCCCGTCGGCCGGCCCACTCGCTGCACCGAGCGCAGCTTGCGTGGTGGCCAAGCCTGCGGTCGCCGTGTCCCCATGCGCGGCCTGCGCGTTGCCGATAGCGACGCCCAGCGCTGCAGCGCGCGACGCTTGGGCACGCTCCGCAACCGCGCCTGCCAGCGCGCGGCGCGCCAAAGCCGCCGTTGTCGCAGTAGAAGACTCTGGGGGGACGAGCCATTGCGGAACGCCTGAGCTTGCCGCTGCGCGCCGATCGGCGCCGATCTCGACGAAAGCCGCTGCGGGCCTGGCAACGGCTCTCTGG